>OLGD01000658.1_pt1 | contig 64228 bp, 49 predicted proteins | sample 1605311 | NCBI WGS metagenome assembly OLGD01 (sample SAMEA3888917, study PRJEB22519) | human gut metagenome | biome: human gut; feature: human-associated habitat; material: faeces | place: Denmark | collected 2010
GATTTTATTATGAAATCCTTGAGAATAAGTTGTCAACTTTTTTTATACCACACCATAGTAAGATAAGGTCACGCTGTTTTTTCAATAGCATATTTAAAGCTGTGGCAAGTTTTTCATCAAATACGCAAATCGTAAAATGAAAAACTTGAAATGATACATAATCATAAGTGTATGTATCAACTGTTCCCTGTTCAAGCTGTTCTGTTTCTGACATTTCACAAAATAAAACTTCTTTTTTTGAGAGTTTCATAATCTGCTTTTTATGATAGTTTACCCTGCCCTTAATGACAATCATCATCAAAGAATTAAACTGCAATCTGATAATATCCTTGAAAGAAGATGTATTCATAAGTTCACCCCCTTTCTGCTGAACGCTGAATTATATAAACGTCAAACAGACCGTTTATACCGTTGATGTGAAGAATAGCAAAAAGGGAAAATGAAAAAAGCTCGCACAAGACATAATGCTTGTACAAGCCAAATATATTGATTTTAATTTTTCTTATTTTGTTTGTTGGCTAAAGATTACCAAATAAAACAATAAAAATCAAAGCGATTGTGCCTATTGCTATGAAACACAAAGACAATACAGCTTTCCTTTTTCGAGAGTTGAATAATTCTTTTGTAGTGTCTGTCATACTAGCAGGAAATCTGTTTCTTCCCAACAAATATAATATAAGCCCACCACCGCCATTATTACCACTAAGTGAGAATATTCCCCAAAATGTAGGGTGTTTCAATCCTCTGCTTTCTGCATCAAGAACTACTAATTTAAAAATTTGATACATTAAAGTAAAAGCACCGACTAAAACCATAAAAACCATAATTGAAGCTACTACTATCACTTTAATTCCCTCCTTAAAGCTTTCTAATTATCTGATAAAATAAATAGCAAGTACCAATGATACCGAGAGTAGAACCACCCATAATCAAGTATTGATTACTAATTATTAGCCCGTTGAATAGTATAAAAACAATCACCATCATCACATTTGCAATAATCGCTATTATCAGTTTCTGATTACTTTTTACGATATTGGTACTCTTTTCTAAATGCTCTATCATTTCCTCATCTCCTTTCAACAGTTTATCAAGGCTGATGTTGTACAGGGTGCTTAATTTAATTACACTAACAATATCTGGAAAAGATTTTTCAGTTTCCCAATTTGAAATTGTTTGACGTGTAACTTGAATTTCCTCAGCTACATTTTCTTGTGTCAAACCTGCTCGTAACCTTGCTTCTTTTAACTTTACACCTATTTTCATGACATCTTTCCTTTCGCAATTACTATCTCACTCATGTGCTTTGTTGTCTATCAAAAATGTTTTGAATATACAAAATATCTGTGTCAAATTTTTTTTACATACATTATCTAGTGCCAAAAGACCGATTTTAGACTAAATATTGCTTATTATGAAATCACAAATTTTCAAAAATATCCCTTTATTCCTCTTGAGTATCAAAGACAGAAAAGAAAGAGTCCTGTCAAGAGCCTGCCACTTCTTCAGAAGTGGTGTTTGCACTCTTGATCTGGGCTTTTTTTGCTGTATTTTCCACAAAGAGGAGAAAGTCTATTCAATCCCGTCTGAATCTTCAAATCCCTTGATGGTCGGCATTTTTGATAAAATCTCCCTGTCCTCGTCCACATGGGTATTGATGATAACTTCTCCCTCGGCAAAGTATGTATAAGGATTCATGTGCTTATGTCCCTCCAGACTTTCCCCAAACATATCGACACTGTATAAATCATCATAGCGTCCTATCAGTTTTTGGAACTTGAAGTACTCAACCATTTTTTTCAACGGGTACAGGTCGGTCGCTTTTCTTTCCTCTGCATTGATATATTCTGTGATGTATTCACGCAATTTTTCCAGTTCGTAGGCTTTCCATTCTTCCTCGCTGTCAAAGAAATTATCGTACTGTCCATGCTCCAATTCTACATTCAGCCTTTCTTCCTCTTTCAAAAACTGCATGATGTCCTTTTCCATTGGAGAAGTATTCTTCCATTCTCCCGATAATGGTTCATTTGGGGCAACCTCCAGAACTTCCATTATCTTTTCCAGCGTTCCAAAGGGAAAGCGTGATTGTCTGTCGCTCCGTGAAATGGAGCAGGAGATTCACAGGGATTTGGACTTTATGGAAAAAGTTATCCATGTAGAACACCAGTTGTTGAAGAACAGCAGGACAGGCTACTACATAGACACACCGAAAACGAAAAGCGGTATGCGTGACGTTCCCATGAGTGAGGAAGTTTGCAGAGCCTTTGAGCGTGTCATTGCAAGAGAACAGAACGCCAAGCCAATAGTGGTTGACGGTTACGGCCATTTCCTCTTTCTCAATGGAAAAGACTGCCCTATGACGAATGTTGCTTATAGTATAGCGTTTGCCAATCTCGTAAAGAAATACAATAAACAGCATGAGGACAATCTGTTACCGAAGATAACGCCCCATATGCTACGCCACACGTTCTGCACAAGGTTAACCAATAAGAGCATGAATCCAAAGAGTTTGCAGTATATCATGGGTCACTCCAACATCAATATCACAATGAACCTGTATGCTCATGCGTCAGTTGAGGGAATCAAGGCAGAACTTAGGCAACTGATTGCCTAGATTTTACCACGATTTGTACCACGATTGAACGTGAAGAAATGTGAAAAAACGTAAGTATCCGCCGATAGTAAAAATGCCCGTATAGCCTGTAAAATAAGGATATACGAACATTTGAAAAGATTTAAAAAGATAATCAGAAATTCATATAAAGTTTCTTTAAAAATTTTAATATATACTTAAATATCTGATCTGAAAATATAACTTTTTCATCCACACTTATTATATCTTCTCTAATCTTGTACTTATCTGTCAACTCTTTCGGTGCAAATGCAAGATCTGCCTCCTGCAGCATCGGAAGGTCAAACTCGCTGTCGCCTGCAGCAATCACCAGTTCGGCACCCAATCTTTCTTTTAATCTACTCACTGCCACTCCCTTACTCAATTTTCTGGGAACCACATATACCTTTACCCCATTTTGAAACACTTCCACAAGAGAAAGGTTCAGGATTTCTTTTAAGCGCTTAGCAGACTGACACGGTTTTTCACTTTTCGTAAACAAAAAAAGGTTTCTGATGTTTCTTAATTCCATACTTCTGTTTTCATCTGTTTCCAGACAATACCACGCCTTTTCCAATTCTTCCTGGCAATCAGCTACCAGCTGCCGAGACCCCTGATACCACTGTAAGTCTTCCCTGCCATCGACAAGAAGAACTCCTCCGTTACATACAAGAGCATACTCCGGAATTCCGATGCCAAGATGAATCCTGTCATATTGCTCTTTCGTTCTGGTTGTTGTTGGTACAAATAAAACTTCTTCTGTTACTGCTCTCAACAATTCACAGGATCGGTTGGTCATATAGGAGATTTCTCTGTCCTGATAAATCTCAACACAGGTTTTCTCTTCTCCAATCTCATGCTTGTAAGAATAAATCAATGTATTATCTAAATCCGACATAAAAATTTTCATAAACTTCTCTCCAAAAAAACTGCCGTATTAAGAAATTGGAATTACATCAGCAATTTCTTAACACAGCAGCCTTATGATATTATTTTTTATCAGTCTTTCTGTCCGACAATACACTTTCTGATCAGATCGACCGGTATCATCGTTACTGCAAGGAGAACCACAGCAATCCATCCTTTGATTCCAAACGGAACACAACTGAACATATTACCAATCCAGGTAAATGCCTGAAGCGGAATCAATCCTGCATTTACAATCAGTGCCTGAACCAGAATAATCGCAAAGAATACTTTCAGGAATCCCTTATTTTCATTTAATCCCTTGAAGATTCCAAACCTGTCATCTCTGACGTTGAATCCGTTAAACAGTGCACTTACAATAAACAATACGAAATATCCGGTCAGATGCTGCTGTTCATTATCAAAAAGGTTTTTAAAGAACGGCAGTTTCAAATACAGGAAACTAATGATTGTCAGCCACGCTCCCATCGTAACAATCTGAGCCATCATCTTCTTGCTTACGATACTCTCATCACGGACTCTTGGTTTTTCCTTCATGTACTTCTCAAGAGCCGGTTCATTGCCGAGCATGATCGCACCCAGACCGTCCATTACAAGGTTTACAAATAACAGGTGAGTTACTTTCAACGGTTCCTCGACACCGAAGAACGGAGCAATCGCACTTACCACTACGGCGGCAACGTTGATTACAAGCTGGAATTTACAGAATTTCAGGATGTTATGATAAATGGTTCTTCCATACCAGATCGCATCTTTGATGGATCTGAAGTTATCATCCAGAACAACGATCTTTCCTGCCTCTTTTGCTGCTTCCGTACCGCTTCCCATCGCAAATCCCACATCTGCTCTCTTAAGTGCGGGAGAGTCATTGACACCGTCTCCGGTCATACCGACTACCAGGTTCATCTCCTGACATAAGCGGACCATACGGGACTTGTCGGTGGGCAGTGCTCTCGCGATCACACGGATCTGCGGAATAATCTTTTTCACTTCATCATCGGACATCTCATTCAATTGTGCAGATGACAATGCTTTATCGGTACTGCTCTTAAGTAAACCTGCATCTTTTGCAATTGCAATCGCTGTTTCCAGTCTGTCACCGGTAATCATAACAACCTGAATTCCGGCATTCTGAACTTCTTCGATTGCTTCTTTCGCTTCCGGTCTTACATCATCACGGATACCAACCAATCCGATAATCACAAGATCGTCGTTAATCTGGTTTTCAACAAGTGCTTTCTCAGAATATCCGAAAGCCAGGACACGCATGGCCTTGGATGCCAGTTCATCAATCTTCCGATTCAGAACTGCATTGTCAAGTTCTTTTACTTCACCTTTTTCATCCAGATACTTTGCAGCTTTTGCAAGCAGCCGTTCCGGGGCACCCTTGTAGAAGGTCTTGCCCAGATGGTCAATTCTCGCCTGACTGAACTTGTTGGTAGAGTTAAATCCCTGTGCAACTGTCACAGAACATTCTTTATCTGCTTCCAGTGCACGGAACGTTGCCTCGCCGATAAATTTCATCAATGCCTGATCTGTGGCATTACCGCCGATGACCCGATGCTCCGAATCAAACATTGACTGTGTATTCTTGCCGATTGCTGCATCCAGAAGTCCTTTGATCTTACTGTGCTTGCTCAGTTCTGCAATCTCTATGGAATTACCGTCCGCAGTGAAAAAATCAACCACTTCCAGCATCCCCTTGGTGATCGTACCTGTCTTATCACTGAACAGAATATTCAGAGAACCTGCTGTCTCAATACCTTCTGCCTTCCGGACAAGTACATTATGATCCAACATCTTACTTGTATTCTGCATCAGTACCAGGGAAATCATCAAAGGCAGACCTTCCGGAACCGCACAGACGATAATTACAACTGCAAGCGATACTGCATCAACAATATCTTTTATTACTTTTTCCACACCCATGGAAAAATAAGGAGAGATTCCGCCCGCGGATACAATAAAGTATGCAAAGTACAGTACCGCAATGATAATTGCGCCGATGTAGCCAAAGGTAGAAATCTGTTTTGCTAATTTCGCAAGCTTGACTTTCAACGGAGAATCCGGTTCTTCTTCCTGCATCTCTTCCGCCATCTTACCCATCATCGTTTTCAATCCGACTTTTCTGACATCCAGGATACCTTCTCCGTCAAATACAACGGCTCCGCGGAACAGGGAATGCTGATCTACAAAGGTATCTCCCGTAATATCCTCCGGAAGCTGAAAGCTCTCCGGCGCTTCGGTCTTTTTACACTCTTCTGCCTCACCATTTAAAGCCGAGTTATCCACCCGGAGATTCCCGGATACCAGGATACCATCGGCAGGAATCTTATCACCGGACTGCAGCAAAACCTTGTCTCCCACAACTACATCATCCACATCAATGACTGTGATCAGACCATTACGATGTACCTTACACTGATCCTTTTTCGTACTGTCTTTCAGCTCTCTGTACTTTGTATCACTTGCCACTCCGGTTTTTGCCGATACAAATGCCACAATCAATACAGCAACAATTGTTCCCAGCGGCTCATAAATCTCCGCGTAGCCAAAAAAGAACATCACGATCATAAGCGCCGCAATTGCCAGCAAAATCTTGATCATCGGATCACCAAATGTTTCCTTAAATTCCTCCCAAAATGTGGTGGGCTCGGAATCCGGTATCGCATTCGATCCATACTTCTCACGGGAAGCATCAACTTCTTTGTCCGTAAGTCCGTTAAACTTCATAATTTTCCTCCTCGAACGTGTCTTAATTTTGTACTCTTTCCTGTACAGGTATCTATTGTGAACGGACATGTCTGCTAACGCAGACATCACCATTCATAAAAGTCGATTGCTCCGCACTTTGCGCTCCCGCAATCGCCCCCGGTATTCGTAATCCGGGCTGTCGCCCTCCTTACTCATACCGGCTTGCCCGTCCAATATCCATGACCCTGCGCGTGCAAGCACGCTCCGGTTCATGGCTGCTGTCCGGAACTTTCATTGTAAAAAGAAGAAGAAACTGGTCCTGAAAACAGTTCCTCCTTCCATTTACCATAATGATTTTTTAAACATAGCGATTTGCAAGTTCACCGATTCCCGGATCATTCGTTCCCTGTCCGATCGCATTAAACTTCCACTCTCCATTATGTCTGTAAACCTCACCAAAAATCATGGCTGTCATGCCGGAATAATTTTCTGTCAGATTATATCTGCACATTTCATGATTATTTCTTCCATCCACCAAACGGATAAATGCATTCTGAATCATACCGAAATGTTGATTTCTCTTAACGGCCTGATAAATGTTTACCACAATCACAATCCGGTCATACTCACCGGGGATACGTGCCAGATCAACTATGATCTGCTCATCATCTCCCTCTCCGGCTCCGGTCAGATTATCTCCCATATGCTGGATGGTTCCTGACTTATGACGCAGATTCCCGAAATATACAATATCTTCCTTATTGGTTAATTTTCCGTTCTTCAGAACAAATGCAGATGCATCACAGTCAATTGGCTGCGGCTTCGGAGCGAAAAATCCGCCTCTTGCCCTTTTCACTTCATCCCAGCCTAAACCTATGATCACCTTTGAAAGCCCGGCATTCTCCTTCGATAAGCTGACTTTCTGTCCTTTTTGCAAACTAACTGACATCTTTTGCCTCCTATTCTACATCCACACCAAAGCTTGCACATAACGCTGCCAGACCACCCTGATATCCGCTGCCGATCGCATTGAACTTCCATTCACTGCCATTCTTATATAACTCACCAAATACGGCTGCTGTCTCAATGGAGAAATCCTCTCCCAGATCATATCTTACCATCTCTTCACCGGTCTCTTCATTGTAGATCCGAATAAAGGCATTATTCACCTGTCCAAAGTTCTGACGTCTCTGTTCCGCTTCATAAATTGTTACCGTAAAAGCAATCTTGGTAATCTCGGCAGGAACTGATGAAAGAGTAATCTTAATCTGCTCATCATCTCCATCCCCGGCTCCGGTCAGATTATCCCCCATATGCTGTGCACAACCTGACGGATGCTTCAGGTTTCCATAGAATACGAAATCCTCTGATTTAGATACTTTTCCGCTGTCTGTCAGCAGAAATGCTGCTGCATCCAGGTCAAAATCTCCGCCGGTATCAAACTGGTTTACATCCCATCCCAGACCTACAACTACTTTTGATAATCCTGGATTTCCCTTTGTAAGACTTACTTTCTGTCCTTTTTGTAAACAAACTGGCATATCGTTCCTCCTATTATGCTACTTCTATTCCATAATGTCCGCACAATGCGGCTAATCCACCCTGGAATCCGCTGCCGATGGCATTAAATTTCCACTGACCATTATATTTGTATAATTCTCCGACCACAACTGCTGTCTCAATGGAGAAATCTTCACCCAGATCATACCGGATCAATTCCTGACCTGTTGACTCATCCACAATCCGGATATAAGCATTTGATACCTGTCCGAAATTTTGCCTTCTTGGTTCCGCATCGTAGATCGTAACTGTAAATGCAATTTTGGTGACATTTGCAGGAACCTTGCTTAAATCAATCTGAATCTGCTCATCATCGCCCTCACCTTCACCAGTCAGGTTGTCACCCATATGCTTTACGGCACCGCTTGCATGACTCAGATTCCCATAGAAGATAAATTCTTTCTCCGTCGGGCACTTACCATTTTCTCCCAGCATAAACGCTGCTGCATCCAGGTCAAAATCAGCTCCGGAATCAAATGCATTCACATCCCATCCCAGACCTACCATCATATTCTTTAAGCTGGGATTTCCCTTTGTTAAGTCAACTTTCTGACCCTTTGACAAATTAATAGGCATCTTTTATTTCCTCCTTTACTCATTATGTAATTTCTCAGTGCATTACTTTTAGTATTTTCTATCCGGCATATGATATACCTTGTTGAATTCTGTTTTGATATTCTCAAGTCTTGCCTGATCTTCCACACGCTTCTTTCTTGCATTCTCCTGGATCTGTCTCGTCTCGTCAATACCATTCACAATCGTTCTCCAGGTTGTCTCCAGTGTCTCGATCTTGACGGAACTTCCGGATGCCAGTCTGGCTGTCATCTTAGACTGTTCTGCCGTGTTGCGTGCGTTCTTGATCAACATCTCATTGGTCTTCTCATCCAGAGCCGACATCGCTTCCGCCTGAATTCTCTGCCTTTTCAGCAGAATTGCCTGAGCAAGCGCCTGTTTAAATACCGGAAGTGTTACGATAAACGCAGAGTTGATCTTTCTGACCAGATTCATATTGCTGAATTCCATGGTCTTAATCATTGGAATTGACTGCATTGCAACATTTTCGGCGGTACGCAGATCCTGCGTTCTCTGTTCCAGCATCATCAGGGACTGCTGCAGGCTCTGAATCTCAAACTGAATGGAATTGTCACCGGTGGCATCCATATCTGCCTGTCTTTTTGCAATATATTCTTCAATCTCTCTGCATCCCTGCTCACCGGCAAGAATGTATTTTACCAGTTCGTGATAATAATTGACATTGGCATCAAACATCTGATTCAATTTCCGGTTTGACTGCTTAATCTCAGATTCATACTGTTTTAACTGTACATAAATCTTATCAACTTCTTCACCCATCGTATGATATTTTGCCAGAATCTTATCCAGCTGCTTCCTTAAATTTCCAAATAACTTGCCAAACAGCCCCGGGTTATCCTTAATCTCGTCAATATCAAACTTCGACATGATCTTCGCCAATGTACTCAGCATCTCACTGGAATCATCCAGCTGAGACATATTCATACTGTTCAGCACTACATCCGAAGCTTTTGAAATTTCTTCCGCAGCCTCAGCACCAAAAGAAACAATGGTCTCCAGATTGTAGACTTCAATCGTACTTGCCAATGCATCTACTTCCGCTGAATTGACATATGTCTCATTCATCTTCTGTCTGTCAGCAACAATGTCAAACTGTTCCACAACTTCAACCTCGTTTTTTGGCTCCGGAGCTGCCGCAGCCAAAGGCTGCTGTGTTGCCGTCTTACTAAAATCAAGTGCCATGTCAATTACCTCTCTTAAATATTTTTTCGCGCCATGAGCGTCTTATACCTGATGAACCTGTACCAAAATCCGGTACCCGCAGATCGTATACGTATTCACCAATCTGATGTTCCTCCATCACCCGTTTGTTGAAAAATTTTTCAACACTCTGATATCCGGTGGGAACAAAGAAAACAACGTCAAATCCTATCAGATTCAGAAACGCAGTCAGAATACTGTCTTCCAGCGAAATGATACTTTCTGTTGTATTAATATAAATTAATTTCGGATTCTTCCTGGTAAAGTCAAACTTCTGAATCAATCTTATAATCTCTTTATTGAGATTCAGAACAACTGCAATGATGGTATACTCTGTCCCGTTCTCAAAAGTACCCTTGATTGTCTTCTGTTCAATCAAAAGCTGCAGTTTCTCCAGAATATGATCCTGAATCTCTTCCCTCAGGAAACTATATTGATAACACGAATGCGCCTTTATCTTTGCTTTCTGCAATTTTCCATTTTTATAAAACTCTGCCGCATATGCCTTCACCGGATTGGGATCGGTGGGACGGATAAACGGAGCATTCTTAATCACGAAAGTATCCTCCGTTATCAGATTCTTAATTCCAGTCCAATACTGGGGAATCTGCCCGTCTTTGACACCGGATACCTTTGAGAAGATGACCGGTACATTGACAACAGAATCTATGGTACTGAAATTCGGTCTGTACTTTACTTCCTGATCCCACAGGATAGAAATTTCCTCATACATCGTCTGCAAAGTAACCGAAACTGCCTTCTGATACTGGCGATTCCGGTACATCCCGGAATCCTGATACATGATAGTATCCAGTTCTCTCTCCGCATGATAAGCGGCTGTTCCCATTCGGATATCAGCATTTTCCCGCGGAAAACTGTCAACCACCAATGAATTTTCATAGTTGATCTCATAAAGCTGCCTGTCCTCCAGACAGCATTTCGTATTCAAATTCGGATTCAGAATCAGCACATCAATCGGAAGTCTGGCTAAAAACTTAAGGAACATCGCCTCATTGTCATTTTTGCAGCCGCCCAGATAAATCAGACAGCCGATATCCGGCATCTTCCAATTGGAAAAAAGCTCCGACTGATATCTTTTCAGCCAACAGAGCAGATATACTGCCTTATTCGTCAGCTTATTCAGATTCATACCCGGAAGATTTGCTTCTTCCGTCATTCTATCAATGAATGCTTTGTGCATCAATCTTTGTAATTCAATATTTATGTCGTATTTTATATTATTTGCCAGATCCATCAGCATCTGATCCTGCGTCTGGTAATTTTTCCTTTGAATGGAATGAATCTCTTCCATCGACGGCTGTGGAATCGTCTGCTCCAGAATCACAAGTTTTCTTTTACTGTTTTTGATTTCCAACTGAAACTGATACCATTCATTCAGATAGGTAAGTTTATCTTCCACACCGTTGATCCTGCAAAAACAATTATAGAACAGATTCGGATCATCCCCGCGGGTCCGGATACTCTTCTGAATATCCTCCAGTCCTTTTCCTTCCATCCACGCATTGGTACAGTTTAAAACCTGCGGTTTTTTACCGTATAACCGCTCCTGGTTTATCCGGCGCTGCATCTCTTCCCGCATCCGCTTAATACTGAATGTTTCTGGAAATTTTGTCATGCCCGGCATCTCCAGACTGCAGGACAATTTCGATCCTGCATCCAGTTTCTGATAATTCTGATCCCCCTTATACTGCAGCAATACCACATCACATCCGGCATTGGACAGCACCGTGATCAGCTTCAGTTCATAATTACTGATTTCACCTTCATATAAAATCTTCGGAACCTTGTCCTCACCCAGCCGATTGACGATCCGCTCAAATTTATAGTAGAGCCAGCACATAAACTTGATATATGCATTCTTCAGCATATTATCATTCTTACCCTCTTTGCGCATCGCATCAAGGGTGTCATAAATTGACATTGCCACATTATTTCTCTGGTAATCATTCATCCGGGGCAGCCACTTCTTCAGACTGGAGGTAATAAATCCCATATCCATCCGGAAGTTCATCCCCATGATTTCCTCATAATAGGCCAGATTCTTCTCATCCGGATTCGGAATCTTTCCCTCGATTACTACGCCCGACAATCTCGCAGCTTCATAATACTTCTGGAGAAACTCTCGGATTGGCTCATTATAACCATTAATACGGTAAAAATAAACTTCTTTGCCGCGGCGTTGATTCAATCCGGTAAAAAAGTCCTCCAGGTTTTGAATCGTTTTGTGTTCAAACATAAGCTCTTATCTGCACCCTCAATATCTACTCATTTTATTTTTATTCATCACAAATCCCAGTCCGGCCCCAACCATTCCTCCAAGGATATGGGTAAGATTGGAGATGTTGTTCCGGACGAACAAACCATCATAAAACTGCTGCCCGATATAGATAACCGCAACGAGGATAAACGTAAGCGGAATCGTTCCTTCCTTAATACTGGTGAAGGAGGATAACAGAATCAGAGCAAACACCACTCCGCTGGCTCCCAACAACATAGTTCTCGGAAAGAATACATAATGAACAATTCCCGTTGCCAATGCCGTTGCCAGTATTACAAACAGCATGTTGGAAGAACCATATTTTTCCTCCAACAGCGGACCGACAATCAGAATCAACATCATATTTCCGATAAAATGATCCCAGTTTGCATGTCCGATCACGTGCCCGAAGAATCTCAGATACGTCAGCGGCTGCAGCAGCGAAGAACGATACACACTGAAAATCAGACGATTCGCAGCGCCCTGTGTAATCTGATTCAAAACCAATGCGGCAAAACAAACGATCGCAAACCCCAATATTACAGGGGAATTAAATGATATTTTCAGCTTAGACGACCCATTTTTTAACATACTTGATCCTTTCTCAAACTACCTATATTCTAAAACGGATATGTCTGCTGACACAGACACCACCCTGCATAAAAGTCGATTGCTCTACTGTCGGAAACTTTCTCAATAATATTACAAGTATATCACCTATTTACTTTCTATACAAGCAAATTCCTTTATTTGTCAGCAATCTGTAATAACTTTCTTAATCTTTTCCCTTTACACGCTCTAATATGTAAACCCTCTGATAAAATGATTGATACACTCATATCCGACCGCCAGATTAATATTCTGACCGTTATCTATCCCCGCCGTACTGATGCCAATCACCTCTCCAAGCATATTCAATACAGCTCCCCCCGAACTACCGTGTGAAATCGGAGCCGTAAACTGAATCATATCCACACCGTCAAGCTTCCGAAATCCAGAAATAATTCCATTTGAAACGGAATTAAACAACCCCAGCGGACTTCCGATGGCAACGACTTTCTGTCCCCGGACCAGTTCCTTTCCGCCCTTATAAACCGGAAGGGGACACAACGTCCGGTTGATCCGTATCACCGCCAGATCCAGAACCTGGTTATACTTAATCACCTCATCCGTGGCATAAACCTCTTCTTCATCCTCAATTCGTACAGAATAAAACTGTCCCCCGCTGGCGACATGATTATTGGTCAGAATATATCCGTCTCTTCCAACCATAATGCCTGACCCGGTTCCTATAATATCACCTTTTCTGTCATGTATCGTAATCATAACAACCGACGATGCCAACAGCGCCAGTTCCTCAAAATCTTTTTCCTGACTCCTGATCCTTTCCCGGATTCCGGTATTTTCCTTAGCCTTGATATTTTCCGGCTTTCTCGCCATTCTCTGTGATTCTGCTACTGCAGCTCTGGTTTTGAGATCCCGATCCGGTCTTCTGATATCGACAACCGGATGGGATATTTCCTTGTCAGCTTTCTCCGGAACCGGAATTTCCTGATAAATACAAGGATTATAAGGTGGAATCCTGCATTCCTGAAAAGAACCCAGTATAATTTTCTTTGACAAGCCCAGTTTTTCCAATTGCTCCTCAATGTCCGATTGACATTGCAGCAAAAGTACATCCGCCCCCATCAGGGTGAGCAAGTAGCAAAAGAGATATTCCTGCCTTTTTATGATATTGCTGAACACAATTTTCATAGAACATCTGAAATCCCAATCCTGCATCAGTTCTGCTCCAACCATATCAAACCAATACAACAATTTTACAACAAAATTCTTTTCTATGGAATCATTGACATGGGGCGTACATCCTTTGAAAAGCCGTGCAACAACATCACAGGCATTTCCAAGAACCCTCTTCAGTTCTTCTCTTTCTTCTGTTACTTTTGTGACTACATACTTTCTGCCATTCTTCATCCAATTTTCATAACAAGCAGAATAGCGGGCAATTTCCTCAGCCGAAACAAGATTCGAAAGATGATCAACTCTGTGATATCTGCCCCTGCCCGCCAACATATTCTCAGACAACGTCCGGTCCATCTTTTCAAGTTCAACCGCTAATGTCTGATTGACACCCACGGCCCTGATAAAACAGACATCTTTACACCCATGATTGATACCACCTTTCATCTTTGCAAATGCATCCAAAGATGGGATGTTCATCACATTATATCTGGTTCTTAAATTTTCACCCTCCATATTGCTCCACCTTCTCACATAACGTAGACATCACCATACATGAAAGCCAGATACATGTGCTCCTCATGATCGCTGTCCGGGCTACTTTCCCATGTTTTACGGGTCCCAAAGTCATGCTTTTTCATGCAAGCATGAAACGCATAACCTTTTGACCCTGGTATCATATCAATTTTACCATATCATTTAAGAAATAACTATGAATTTATTTAAAAAAATGCTATAATACTTTGATCATAAGCGATTACATCATAAGGAGCATTTTACGTGAAAAACTCAATACGATACTATAGTGTCGGTGCCCTTTTGTACTGCCCTGCGAACAAAGAGACCATTGTCCATTCGTTGGTTCATGAAAAATTCGGCAGACACTATTCTCTTGCATTATGTCTTGAGGATACCATCCATGATGACTGCGTGGAAGAGGCAGAATATAAATTGGTACATACCATCCAGACGCTTTTTATGTTTTCAAAAAGCAGACAATTTTTTATACCTGAGATATTTATAAGAGTCCGGCAGCCTGACCAGATCATAGATTTAATGAGACGTTTTGGGGATTCCGGGGAACTGATTACCGGATTTATCATCCCTAAGTTTTCCCTTGAAAATGCAGATGATTTTATCAGCGCAGTTTCTCTCATCAATCAGAATTCTGAAAGACCAATCTACATGATGCCCATTTTTGAAAGCCCCACTCTGATTGATCTTCGGAACAGATACCAGATTCTATATACGCTGAAGGAAAAGTTAGATCACATTGAGGAACTGGTACTGAATATCCGGGTCGGCGGAAATGATTTATGCCATATGTTTGGTCTCCGAAGAGGAAGCGATGAATCCATCCACGCCATAAAACCGATTTCCGATATTCTCTCCGATATCATTACCGTATTTGGAATGGATTACGTGGTCTCCGGTCCTGTCTGGGAATATTACAGCGGCAGTCACTGGGATACCGGATTGATGAAGGAACTGAAAGAAGACCGCTTATGCGGTTTTATCGGCAAGACCGTGATCCATCCTAATCAGATTGCACTGGTAAATGCTGCCTATCAGGTATCACAGAAAGACCTTGACGATGCAAAATCCATCTTAAACTGGGATGTTGCTTCTCCTTCCCTTGTATCGGGAAGCATTGAAAAAGAGCGTATGAATGAATATAAGACCCATTCAAACTGGGCGTTAAAGACAATTCTGCTCTCCGAAGTATACGGGGTGAAAGGAAAATAACAGAAACTTTAAAATCTCATCAAAAGGACAGGAGGTTATTACAACTGATGAAAACTGCAACCGGAACCAGAGAAAACATAAGAATTATCGAAGAATACACAAGCGGAGGTTTAAGAGTGGAAGTATTGGAATACGAAAAACTTCTGGGGATATCCAATGCTTCGATGGCACAGCAGGTCTACTTTATGGAAAAACAGCACATCCGTGTCAGACAGATTGCTTTATACCTGAACAATGACAAAGTCACAATCGAAAAAGGCGCCATGAGCTACTTTCAGGGTAATATCCAGATGGTCAGCGGCGTTACTCTGGGCAATGCACTGGGACGAATGGTAAGAGGGGCTGTCACAGGCGAACAGATGGCTCAGCCGGAGTATACCGGCAGCGGACTATTGGTTCTGGAACCCTCCTTCAAACATTTCCTTGTGCTGGAATTGGCAGAGCGGGAATCTATTATTATTGATGACGGTATGTTCTACTGTGCACAGGGCAGTGTCACCGTAAAGGCGGTTTCCCAGCGGAATCTCTCTTCTGCCATAGCGGGCGGAGAGACCCTTTTTCAACAGCAGCTTACAGGACCCGGAATCGTCATTCTGGAATCCATTGTTCCTATGTCAGAAATTGATATCATTGATCTCAGCAACGACACCTTAAAGGTGGATGGCAATTTTGCCGTATTAAGAACAAGCACCCTGGACTTTACAGTGGAACGAAGCGCCAAAACACTGATTGGCTCCGCAGTCAGCGGGGAAGGACTTGTGAATGTATATCGCGGAACCGGACAGGTATGGTTAGCGCCTACAATTAAAGTTTATAAAACGCTGGACGCCGCCCAGAGCCTTGGCACCTTAAATACCAAAAACATGAATATGAATACGAGCCGCTCTTAATGAGCGGCTCTATCCGTCGGTTCCTGAAAATATTTTGCTTCTCAGGTATCCGCCAGCTTTTTTATGATCCCGCAGGCTTTATAATGAACAAGGGGCTCGTATGCAACCGGTACTCCCTTTTCCTCTGCCAGTCTTTTTATATGCGTCAGAGAAACATCATCCTTGTAATCTTCGCTGATCAGCACTTTCCAGGGAACTCTGCGCAGCAGTACCCTGGTGGTCTCTCCGATTCCGGGTTTAATCAGGTTGATATCGTCGATCCCATATTTCCCTGCAAGCTTTCTCACCTCATCAATTCCCATACCAGGAATCTCTTTCTCCTCCGCAGCCGGATCAACCGGCTCCATCACAAATTCTGCCTCTATTGTGCGGATAAAATCATAGGAAAGATCAGCGTCGATCAATTCTCCATAATATACTGCCCCATGAAAGTCACTTTTCCCTATGATATCATCCCTCAGAAATGTCCTGCTGACCAGTCCGGAGACCGTAGCATTCAGACAGGAGCTGGGAATCAGGAGATCTTCATGAGTGCCGCAAAGTTCTGTCATATTGGCGGGATCTGCAACAACCGCCAGATCTGTTGACACCCCCTTATAAACTGCAAGAGCTTTCTCTAATTCCTTTAATATGGCTCCTTTTCCGACCCAACCATCAACAAAAAGAAGATCTTTGGCAGCGTGATGGCAGAGCAGATACTTCATGGCATTCCCGTCAATCCCTCTGCCTCTGATAATAGAGATAGAGTAGTGCATCACATCAACGTTCCATCTTTTTGCAATATAATGTTTTAATAAAATCCCAATCGGTATTCCCGCTCTGGCAAGAGAGACCAGAACAACATTTTTCCCTCTTTCGGCAATGATTTTCTCTGCCAGTTTTCCCACCGCCAAAGCCACAGGCTTTGCATAATTCCGAAGCGCCTCTCTGTATGCCTCCATATATTTTTCACTGGGGACATATTCAATCGGCAGCATCTCACAATAATGCCGTCCTGCCTGAATCAACCGCTCCCGCTCCTTCGTGGACTGGGGTTCCACCATACCTGTAATATCTTTTAATAATAAAATTACATCCTCTTCCCGATAAGAACTTCTCAACCTAGCACCACCTTACGAAATAAATTTCCTGATTTCCACAGGAATGAACTGCATGAACCAATGAATATATTCCTTCTTTTTCTTCCGAATCTGAGTCTGTCATAATAATTACTTTATCGTATCGTTCAATATCATAAAGAAATGTCTTTCTCCCTTTATCATATAAACTTACCAGTTCATACCTTGTATGAAGCGGATAAATTTCTTCCTTACTGACTGCGATGGGGCTCCGGGTTGTCGCATGACATCTTACAAAATTGCTTTTTTCCTCTATGTACTTCGCTGTCAGAAGCGCCGGATACATAAACTCTTCCGTTCCGAGAACCAGAATTTTCTGCCCCGTACCGATCTCGATTCCAGAACAAATCTGCTCCCATAGCTTTTTACATGCTTTCAGGTAGTTCCCACCCCGGTTCAGCCTTCTGGCATTCCGATAATCAGAGACAGTCAACATTTTTAACTCAACTTCCGGCATCTGTGTACTGCTGCTGCAATACATTCCGTTGCCGCAATAGCTTTCGGCAATCCTGGTATACGAATCATGGTTTGTTTTTACAAGATAATGGAGCTGAATGTTTCGCTCTTCATACCGCTTCCTCGCCTGTTCATTCATCCCGTTCAACAAAGATGCAACTGAAAAACAGACTCTTTTTCCATAAACCTTTTCAATAATATCAATAATATTCAAAATTGTATTCCCGGTTGTAACTTCATCTTCCACGAAAATGATGCGATCCATCTGATCAATCACCAAATCCAGATCTGTCCTGATCAGTTTTTGCTCTGTTGCATGGCTATGGGACTCCGAGAAAAACAAATAATTGACTCCCCCGATTTCTTCCCGCGTGGTCTGCATATAATAAGTATCCAGTTTTACAGCCAATGCCGCCCCGATTGCGGTAGCCGTTTCCGCAAAACCAACCAACAACAATTGTTCTCCGGAATATGCCTCTTTCACCAGCTCTGCCAGTGCATCAAACATCTCAAAAGCGCTCTTCGGACTTACCGGTATATGCTTACCCTGAAGCCTGTTGACAACCAGATATTTTCTTTTCGTATTATTCTCTCTTTTCGCAATTCTAACCAGATCTTCCTCTCTATACATAATAATTTCTCAAATTTCCTTTCCCAAAATACCAAAAACACAGACAGATAACAGGGATATTATACCATCCTTCCCTGCTTGAAACAATCAGGGGATTGCAAAAAGAGCTGCCCGCCGATTACTTCGGCAGGGCAGCCTTTTTCATTAGAGAAGAGAGTTTTTTCGGTTTTGCCGGGTCATATAATCCGACGGCGTTTCCCCTTCGTATTTTAAAAATACATGGGTAAAATATGCCGGATCTTCAATTCCCACCAGTCTTCCCACTTCATACACTTTATTCTCCTTTTTATCCAGGATTTCTTTTGCCTTTTTAATCCTGTATTTATTTATCGCATCTGTAACGGTCGCATTGGTTTCTTTCTTATATACTCTGCTCAAATAACTGCTGTTCACATACAATTCCTGACTGATAATCTTAAGACTCAGCTTTTCCTGATATTTTTTTCTGATAATATCATTCACATGTTTTACCAGTACATTCTGGTACTCCGTATTACCCCGCAGCATACTGAACACATCCTGGCAGACCTTCATCATAACATCCCAGAGACTTGCCTTTGATTTTGCAGTATAGACTGCTTTCAAAAGGCTCTCCGAGTCAAATATAGCATCTTCTGATTCCATCCCTCTGACCTTTCGATGAAGATAAGAAGTAATGGCATGTGTGTCTGCCTGACACTGCTCCAGAGGCCTGGCCGGCTCTTTCAGGTATTCCAGATACTCCTGATAGAGCGTGTCCCTCCTCTCCTTACTCTCCTCCCGCAGGGCTACATACAGATTCCGCATATAACTGTCAATATCCCAGTCATCCATCCAGACCTGCTTTTTCTCCGCAATCTCATCCAGAAGGCAGACCGGATTCTCATCTGAATAAACATTGGACAGGTTCCGCATCGCCTGACGCCTGCCCTTTAAAACATTCTCCGTTCCTTCTACAGGTGCGCTGACACCCATCCGGATTCTCATCTGGAGAAATGTATTTGCCAACGACAAAAACTTTCCCAGCTTCCTCACAAATTCTTCCTTCTGATGTCCGGAATCATATTCCAACTGCTCCACCACAAAATAAAACGTGTTCTCATCACTCAGCATCAGAATCATCTCCTGCCCTCCGATGGTACTGTTCAGCAGATTTTCCAATGCCTTTTTGTTCTGTTCTAAATTGATCTGATGATCTGGTTTCACCTCGCAGCCGCAAACCCGGTACCAGATGCCTTTTCTCAGATCCGAAATTTCTTCCGGTCTCCGGCTCTGAATCTCCGCCAGTTTTCTGGTCACCCGTCTGACCGCTTTTGGAAGTTCTTCCATAAATTCGTTCTTTACCACAAAATCTGATACCTGATGCTTGATTGCCTGCTGTGCATACCCGAAATCTGAGTACGCTGTCAGAATGATCACTCTGATTTCCGGATATTTTTCACGCAGGATTCCTGCCAGTTCCATTCCGTCCATGACCGGCATTCTGATATCCGTAATCACGATATGTACCGGAACTTTACTTTCTTTTAAAAATGTCAGTACTTGCTCTCCGTTCCGAAAGGAACCGACTACCTCGCACCCAAGCTCCTGCCATCTGGTCAAGTCTGTGATTCCCTCTCTGATGTTCTTCTCATCATCCACGATAATTACCCGATACACACCTGTTCCTCCTCTATCATCGGTATCCTGATCTGCACGATGGTTCCTTTGTTTATCTGACTTTTCACCACCAGACCATACTTTTCACCATATATATATTTAAGCCTGATATTTACATTCTTTAATCCCACTTTTTCTCTTACCGGCTTGTCATGTTCCTTCTCCTCACTTTCTCTTTGATACTGCAAAACGTCAAACCCTACTCCATTATCGGTCACCGAGATCAGAAGATCCCCTCCGTCCCGGCATATACGAATTGCTACTACTGCATCCTCATCCATAGTTTCAATGCCGTGAATCACTGCATTTTCTGCAATTGGTTCAATGACAAACTTAGGAATCCTATATTGCTTAATCTCCTCGTCCTCCACCTCTATCACATAAGACAATTTGTCCTCAAACCTCATTTTCTGCAAATACAGGTAGAACTCTGTATATTTTAACTCTTCCCCTATGGTGATGATTCTTCTGTCACTCGTCTGAATACTTGCCCTTAACAAAGAGGATAATGCCGATACCATATTAACGATGCACTCGTCTGAACTCCTCTTTGCCTTAATCTGAATCGTCAGCAGAACATTAAACAAAAAGTGGGGATTCATCTGATGCTGTAAAAAATTAATCTCCATCTCATTCAACAACAGCTGCGATTGATACTTGTTCTGAATAAGTTCTTTGATTTCTGTCGTCATCTCGTTGAAGGCATCCCCGAGCATATCAATCTCCACATCGTTGTACTTTCTCATCTTTATCTCGTAATTCTTCTCCTTGGCGCTCTTCATCGCACAAACAAATTCATTGAGAAACTCTGTAGAACGAATCGACAGCAAAAATGCAATCCACAAAAATGCGGCAATCAGTACAATATTCAGCAAAAGATACGATCTCATCCCCCCAAATACCTTCTCTGAAAGCAACTTCTTAGGATAAAAATAGATAAAATTCATCCCCGTCTCTTTCAAAGGCTTTGCTACCACAAGATATGTTTCTCCCTCCTGCTCTATCTCCTGCTGCTTTTCCCGTACTCCCTCTGCAACGGAGGAATCCAGATATGTGCCCAGCAGCTCTTCCCTGTTGCTTGAATAAATCATTCCATTTTGATCTGTTATATATACCATAGAACCTTCATATTCAAGCAGGTCCTGATACTTCTTTTTGATATCTGTCTCCTTAGTTGCAATTAATATGCCAAGCTGCCTGTCGCTTTCAAAATCTGCCTTCAATCTTCTTACATGAAAAATAGTATTTCTTCCTGATACGATGGGTATACTGTAAACATATTCCTCCTCACGTTCCGAAATTGTATCATAAACTTTCCGTGATTCATTGATAATCGTAGTCTCTCCATTTGACTGAATATCCGTATACCCAAGCAATTCTCCATTATCAAATATTGATGCGTATTCAATCATATTCAGTTTTTTGGCATTACTGTACATCAGGATTCTTTGAAATTCTTTATTTAGCGCCTCCCTGCGGATATAAAATTCCGGATTTTCTTTGTTATAATAATCTTCATCCTCAATCCAGCTTCTGACCCCGCTGCTGGCTGCCAGCTCCAGTACGGTATTCTCTATAAGCACAAACGATTGATCAAGAGAATCTGTCATTGCAGAAACTGTGGTGTCAATATTGCTGGAAATATTGTCTTTCATACTGTTATACATGTAAAAAAACAGCATACCGCCCAACAATGTCATTCCACAGAACATGGCTCCTGTAAATAATAGAATAAGCCTGTTTCTGAGAGAAAAGAAGGAAAATTTCTTTTTTAAGTATAACATCTTTCCATCCTCCCCTTTATAATGGTTATCACCATTATAGCACAGAATTTTGAATAATGATGTCTCTTTTTGTCGATTTTTATCGAATTTTCTCGATTTTCTTCCTAGTTTTTCCACAATTACCCTCTTCCTTTACAACCTGTCCGCCAAATGTTTTTTATCTGACAAGTACAATTTGCATATACGCTCATCAACAGTAAAGCAGCCGATCCCCCAGGAACCGGCTGCCTTAACGCCTAAATTATAAACGGACATGTCTGCTGACGCAGACATCACCATATATGAAAGTCAGATGCACAACCAGACGATTTCCTGCACATTACTTTTCAGCCTTTTCCAGATATCTGTGGATAATTGCGGCACATTCTGCACGGTTTGCCTGATCCTGCGGTTTTAAAAGCTGTCCGTCTGCTCCCTGAATGATACGGTTGGCAACCGCCCAGGACATTCCCTCTCTTGCAAATTCGCTGACAGAGCCCTCATCCGCATAGAAGGAAAGATCACCATCCGCCGTAACATCCTGACCGCTGTATGCTGCATAACGGCGCATCATAACAGAAAGTTCCTCACGGCTTATGCTCTTATCCGGTGCATACAGTCCTGTATCCACATATCCTGTGACAATCTTATTCTCACTCGCCCACATCACCGCACTGGTATAGAATTCACCATCTTTTACATCCGGGAATTTATCCTCATATGGGATCTCGGGACTGCCCGCCATTCGATAGAGAATTGTTACAAACTGTGCGCGGGACAGCTCTGTTTCCGGACCAAAGCGTGTTTCCTTCAAACCGGTCATAATCTCTCTTTCACTCACATATTCCACATCACCATAGAACCAGTCATTCTCATCCACATCCTCAAATGACAGAGGCGCCTTTGTCAAGCGCTCCAGCGCTTTGTCAATTTCTTCCTGTGTGGCATCCCGTTTCAGCAGAACTTGTTTCGCTGCTTCCAGTGCATCTCCCGGGAGTGCATTCTCCACGGCACGCTCCAAAGCGGTCTTATCGGTACGTACAGAGTACATCTTCATCAGCGGCGTACCCAAACCATAAGCATTCTCATTAATTACCTCACCTGCACCGTTGATCTTGCAGGCATACAAATCATCCGACATAAACGGACCGGCATAGTACCAGTAAGAACCATAGGTATCATCCGTATTGTCCATCGCAAAGAAGATGGCATAATAGGTATCTCCGTCCAGATGGATACCCGGCTCAAAAGTAAAGGTGTTATCACCGTCTTTTACGCTGTCCGCCGCCAGACGTGCGGTACCCAGACAAGTATCCAGAGTGAAATTGTCCTCCTCCAACGTATAGATGCTGATCAGACAATCACCGAACGGACCTGAATATTTCCTTAATTTTACCTCCAGCTTATCAAAGTCAACATCCTCTGAACCAGTCTTAAAAGTAGCATAACGGTAACGCTGGTCAGACTTCTGTCCGAAAGTAGGCTGAGCAGTCTGGTTCACACCTGTAAAATAATCAAATGCTACATCGTAAGTCTTCCGTTCAACCAACCCCTCCACAGCGCTGCGGATCGCCGCAGCAGCATCCAGAAGTTCCTGTGTTGTTCCATTTTCCGTCAGAGCTTTTCCGGCAGCGATGGCATCGGTCAGTGCCCCGGCAGTGGAAGCAACATACAAGTCTAAATCTTCTCTCGCAGCTTCTGTCAGAGCTGTATTCAGTTCTGCCAACGCCTGATCATGTTCCATAAGTCCGGCTGTATTCTCCTGTAAGGTGATGGTCACCGTCTTCATACCGGCAGGTATCTGAACACTGCCCCTGGCAGCATCAAACGTGCAGCCCTCTGAGACAGATTCGATGTTGTCTACGAATGCCAGCAATTCCAGACTGACTGTATTCTCCAGTTCGTCACCCGTCAGTTCAAAGGTGACAGTCTTATCGTTGGTATTCATATGGAAACCAATCCGTTTCCCGCCGCCGCACAGATAATTGGAAATCTTAATTTCCTCACCATCAGCATTAAACTCCAGCGGCAGACCACGTCCGGCAATTATGCTGCCGTCTGCCTTCTCCGCAAAGAAGGAGTCGATCAGCACCTTGGTAGCAGTAGACTGCCCCCACATATGCTGGCAGGAACCGCCTCCTCCAAAGGAACTTTCCCGATCCCAAACCGTATTGTCATTGGGGTAGGCTACGCCTTCCCACCATCCATAGAGGCCTCCCATGGAGTTATTGATCATCCACAGATAAGCCTCAATACCGCCGTCGCGCCATTTTTCTCCGCTCAAAGCTCCGGAGAAGTAGCCCGCATTATAGGCAGATGAGAAATATCCATGAGGATAACCGCCCATATTATAAGGAGAGTCAAACACTGTACTCTTCTGCTCTGTAATAAAATCATAGGTCTGATCCGTCATATCCAGCAGCCAGGAATCCTGATCCGCTCCAAAGAGATAACCATCCCAGTCCCAACGGCCAAACAGGTAATGAGCCGCCCAGTTGCCGTCCCGAACATCCGAGCGTGCAGACAGTTCATTTGGAACTACCATGCTGATCGGGATATAGTCAAAATCATATTTCTCCATGGTGTCAGCCAGAACCGCTTCCACACTCTTTCTCAGACTGTCATATTCTGCCTTTGCCCAGTCATACTCCTCTTTATAGCTTTCGTCTCCGGTCTTGGCATAGAATTGATCACAGATATAAGAATAAGTGGTCAGACCGAACAGTGAAGCCCAGTTGTCAATTACCCAGTAGCCATAGCTGTCAATCGCATCTGTCCTCTTCATGATTCGGGCCGGATTACCATCCTCATCTAAAATGTTCTCATTGTAAACTTCCCGCTCAGAAGCAATTTTATGTGTGTTGGTTTTGATGCCTGCATGTCCGCCGTTGTCTTCAAAGAAGCTCAAAACAGTATCAAAATCGCCGGTTTTCTGCAGATACAAGGCGAAAGGCCAGGAGAATTTCCATGCCGCATCGGGATACTGAATATTCATCAGAATATACTGTGCGTAATCTGCAAAATGCTCCGTATGACCAGATTCAATCAGCGAAGCCAACATGCCGATTACATCATGGTCAAACACCCGGTCATAGCCATTCTCTCCTACATGAAGTTCATATCCGTCAGAGATAATCAGCATATAGATGTAACCTGCCTTGTAGGCATTGATCAGCTCTGTATATTTCTCCGGAACAGACTGTATATCGATAACCTTTTCCAGTCTGGTATTCCAATAATCCTTCATATGATTATAATGTTCATCAAAATTACCCTGAGCAGCCAAAACTGCATCTTCAGGATAAGCGTAACTTCCGCCGAACCGGTCCGCACCAATACAATATTCCCGAACTACGGTTTCACCTGCCTGAACCTGCCTTACATTCTTCGCTGCATCGTTCAGCGGAATCAGATCACTGCTGACTCTTGGCAGAAGCTTGACCTCATCATTGTTATTGGCTACGGTCATGCGGGAATAAGCAACCTCATACTTCTTACCGTCTATGACAACCAGATCTGCAAAATTCTCGATCTTGTAGTCCATGCCGTTTTTGCTGTACTCACTGACAAAGCAAGGCAGATATCCTTCTGCATTATACCAGTTGATAGATTTGGAAGGCAGTCCTGTCACACCAAAAGTAATCACTTTATTACCATTATCCCGAAGCCGATAGGTTCCATCCACCCAGGCAATGGGGGCATCCTTATCTCCTTCCCATCCAAAGGAGGCTGTCAGACCACTTGCATAGGCATTTGCAAAGCTGCCGGTAGTCTGACTGGTCTCTACAGCCGTAATTGCTGCTGACAGGAATACGTACTCACTGTAAGCTTCCTCATTCGTCAGACCCTCGTTTTCCAAAACAGCCTTTGCACTGTCCAGAGCTTCTGTAAGCTGGTTGATAAAATACGCATCGATTTCTTCATTGAGCCATGCTTCAGCCGTTATAACCGCTTCCTGCAGCAGATCAATGTAATCGGTTCCGTCATCCGCCTCACTTCTGCTCAGCGTAATCCCGGACATCGATGTATTACCCCAGATATTTGTCTTATTTGTAAGCTTTCCATAAATCTCAATAGAAGTACCAGGTGCTATGGTAACCGCATACTTCAGCAGTTTCGAAGAACCGCCGGCTGTCAGTTCCGTATTGGTGTAAATCGGATTCTCCATATCACCATCGGCATAAATCCAGATTGCTGAACTTGCCTGCCAGATACCGGAAACGAAAGACAATGTCTGAATTGCATCCGCTGCCGGGATTGATATCTTCCAGCCTGCTTCCTCTTCCACCGGACCGCTGTACTCTCCGTTGCGGTAGCTGAGTACCCCGCCTTTTTTTAATCCGGTGCTGCTTTCCGTCGGCATACCTCCGGACCAGGAATAGGCAACAGCAGAATCGGAAAAGCTGGATGCCAGTTTCATCTCGCCTAACGTCTCAAACTGAATAATATCCACTGCTTTTTTCTCTGCAACTGCATTTTCATCCCCGATTACAACCCGAAGTGAAGCAGGTGTATTCTCAGCAATCCAGGCATTGTTTTCATTAATCTTACCGGACGGAAGAGAAGTTTGGGCATCACACCACCAATAGTTATCATCTTGACTGGTTGTCTCCTGTGTCAGTGCCACTGCATAGGTCACGCCGGCTTCCAGATGAATGTCCTCGCCAAACCCAAGAGTCAGCGCTGTATTGCTGGTAATCTGATCCGCAGGAATTGTTGTACCGGCCAAAAGCTCCGGAGTGTCTCCCATCTTATAAAGTCCCGCAATCAAGGCACTGGGGCTTCCCTTTTTAATCAGCGCCACCTGAACCTCAGACAAAATACCACTAACCTTGGGCGTAAAAGTCTGATAACGCATCACCTGATCTTTCACCTGACCAAAGGTTCTGCCGCTTGCAGAACTTGCATTCATAAAATCAATGATCTCTGCCGTCGGCGCCGCCTCCTCCGGAAGTGCCTTTCGATTAATCTGTTCGCTGGTAATATGCATCCAGTCCACGGTTCCCTCTTTCGTAAGATCCATGGCACCGGAAGCATTTGCAACCTCCACCAAAACCCGTCCATTGTTCTTCTCTTTCTCCTGCCCCGTTTCCGCAGCCACTGCCACAGGCGCTGCTACTGCAGCCGTGGAAAACGTCATAACCGAAGCAAGCATTAAAGAAAGAACTTTCTTCATTTTCCAATGCAACATTTTCTCCCTGTCTCCTTTCCTTAATTGTTTGATAATACCTTCTGTCCCGTACTCTTTTGCTGTTTTTATTATATTTGAATTTTTAATAACAATAAATTTATAATCCTTACTTTTCATTGTAACAAATTGACTTTTTCTCCACCCGGAAGACGATGCCTATAAATTTTTTTACCACTTTTTGTATTCTTTCGATCTTTTACCGCCAGATCTTGAGTATAAAGGAACAAAAACAGGCAGGAAACCACCCGGCCGTTTCCAAACGGAGGTTCCCTGCCTGAACACACAACACTTTGATACAGTGATTGGTTCTTTATAAAATTATTTTATGCCCTTCTCCAGATATCGCTGGATCATCGCAGCACCTTCTGCGCGGTTTGCACTTCCCTGAGGATCAACAAAAGTGCCGTTATCTTTTCCTTTTATGATTCCGGCTCCTACTGCCCACTTCATGGCCTCCTGTGCAAAACTGCTGACTTCATTTCCATCCCGGAAGCTGTTTAAGTCTGCTTCTTCACTGACCGGATGACCTTTATACTGTGCGTAACGATACAGCATCACTGCAAATTCTTCACGGCTGACAGCCTTTGCCGGAGCAAAAAGTCCGCTATCGGTGTATCCGTTTACAATTTTATTTTCGCTTGCCCACATCACAGCATCCGTATACCAGGTTTCGTCTTCCACATCGGGATACAGTTCCTGATATTCCACATCGGTTTTACCGTTCATACGGTAAAGAATCACCACCGCCTGGGCACGTGTGAGGTTTTCAAACGGCTGAAAAGCAGCATCTCCCATACCAGTCATAATGCCGTTCCCGCTGACAAAACGAACTGCTTCATAATACCAGTCGCCTTCTTTTACATCCTCAAAGACCGGAGCATCTGTTCCCTGATTCTCTACGTCATCACAAACTTTTTTCAGTTCTGCGGCTGCATCCTTCATCTCTGATACCGATGCCTGATTTGTATCTACTTTTTCGGCCACTTCCAGCGCTGCTCTCAGTTTCTCAACGGCACTCTCACTATAAGTTCCGCTCAGCATCGCTTCTGCTTTGGCTGTCTGCGCTTCCAACACAGCCCGGGCATCCAGCAGATCCTGTATTGCTGCCTGCGCCAGCTCCAGTGCAGAAGCATTTGTGACCTTTGCTTTCTGGGAATCATTCAAAGCATGATATTGCTCTTGTATCATATCAACTGCTTCCTTATCAGCAAGGCGGATATTCTCCGTATCCGGAAGCATCTTTATCACCTCTGTCATACGCTCCGCGGGAGTTTTGCCTGCTGCCGCTTCCATCTTTTCAAGCAGATCTGCATCTACCTTTTCCTTTTCTTCTTCATTCAGTGCATCATATCTTGACTTAATCTGTGCAATTTCGGAAGGATAAAAATAAGAAGTAATGTCCTTCACATCCGACAGAGAGGTAATTCTGCTCTGAATCTCATCACCTGTAAATCCGGTATCCCCGGTATTTTCATAGCAGTAAATATAACCCAGATCATTATACCAGATCAGAGAACCGTCCTCTGCAATATCAATAGACTGTGAACAGTACTCCGGCTGTCCGATTCCCGTCCAGACTTCATAATTGGGTTCCGTCTGGCCTTCACAATCGCTGATCACCCACATCTTCTGGCTCTTTCCATCATATGGAACAAAGTAAACGTATACCTGCTGATGATTCTCCTCTGTCGCATAGGCTGTGGAAACAGCCGCGGAACCCTTAGTCTTGATATCGTCTATCGAATAGATGGTAGTCATCGTTTCCGCATCAATCACATTCACAGGTTCATTGCTTCCCATCGTACCTCCGCCTCCGCCGAGATAGATTCTTCCATTATAAATAACCGGTGATGACTGCGTACCGCCTCCGCTGTAATCCGATTTCCACTCTGAGCGGCTGTCCCTGTTGAAGGTTCCGTCCTCATTCAGCTTAATGGCAGTGATCCCTGCACAGCTTCCATTTGCTCCCACCGCATTATGTGAGATATACAATCTTTCATCTTCTTTACAATAATAAGGTTTTGCCTTGTTCACTCCATCCAGGTCCAGTGTGTCCACCACTTCACCTGTCTTAATGTTTACAGCATAAAAAATATTCTGACTGTTATTTCCAAAATAAATACAGTCTCCCACAAATGCGGATGCATTCCAGGAGAATCTGGCTTGTTTTCCTTCATAGGATGTACCCACATTCAGATCGATTCCCGTCTTTTTCCAAAGTGCAGACTTCACTTCTGTGGAACTGTCCGGATCTTCATCCACAGTATCAAAACATACATAGGAACCATTTACGTAAGTTGCAGTCGTAATATAACCATCATGATACATAATCGGTGTCTGCATATCCATATTGTCAATGGCTTCCGTCACATAAAGCTGCTGCATCGTATCCGCATCAAATACCCGGATAAAAGATCCGCTTACGTCTACATCACCCAAGGAGTTGGCTTTACACGGCATGAAAATCTTTCCATCTCCGTAAGCCAGATAGATAAAGAACTGGTTAATGCTTGTCCCGTATACTCTCGCACTTCCCACAGCTTTTCCTGTCGCAAGTTCAATTTTCCAGATTCTCTGATCCAGATAACAATACATGTAGTCACCTACAAGGATGGGCGTTCCCGGTGTGGCATTCCATCCGGTGGTTGCTGCATCACCAAGTAATGATGTGGAGTTAATCTTCCACCGCTCTTTTGTCTGCTCCTGGCTGATCGGTGTTTTTGCATAGGATACACCCGGAAGATCCGCATGTCCCAGAAATTCCGGCCAGTCAAACGCAGTGGAAGAAAGCGGATATTCAACGGCATACTCCAGGGTGTTGATTATGCTCTCCGCATCAAGCAGAATGCTGTAATTTGTTACAACCTCTTTTGCCTCATCACTGAGGGCATCGTAAGAAGCCCGCAGTTCTTCGATCTGTGTCTTCCTCTCCAGATTTACGGTTCCCAGACCATCCAAAGCTGCAATCAGATTTTCCACCTTCTGCTTTTCTTCTGCCGTAAGCTGCTTTCTTGTAATATTTACCTGAATTGTTGAAGTAAGGTTCTGACTCGTATCGGTCACAACAATTTCCACTTTAACAGGATCATCCGCTATCTCTTTAGTCACTCTGGTGGTATTGGCTCCATCCACTGTCATGGATGTGCTTCCTGTCCTGGAAGATGTCTTCGCTGCAGAAACCGTCACCTGCTCCGTATTCGCCGGAACCTGTATGTCATATTCCATTTGAGCCGGATCAAAGGTTACCAGATTCCTGCTGCTTTTATCTGTAGTCACGGTAAGACTGCTCAGAGAAAGATTACGGGTTACCGCAAACTGATACGTATGTGCAGTTCCTTCCTGCCCTTCGGGAGGCGCTACCGTAATCGTGAATTCATTGACTCCATTGTGCAGACAATAGTCGGCGGTTGCTGCTGCTCCTGTATGATCCAAAACCACACTTACGGGAACCGAAGTATAATTGTTCGTATAATTCAGCGTAACTACCGCATCTTCTGCCGCCGGAATTGCACGGAAGATCAGTTTATCCGGCTGCACCGTATTGGTCGTATTATCATAATGAGTCACTGTTGCTGTATAAGACTGCGTGTCTGCGGAAAACGCCGGATACAATTCCACCTCCGTGCCGCTTCCTCTGGTGATACTTAAAGAGTTCAGAACATATCCGGACTCTTCCGTATCTCCATATCCCACCACGTCTGATGTCACCTCTGCCCTGACTGGCTGTACCATTGCAGTTCCGGGGGCTGCTGCTATAACGGATGCTGCAAGAAGCCAGCTGATCCATTTCTTAGATTTCATATTGTACATTCAAATCCTCCTTCTGTTCCGATTATGCCGGAACAATTCCTGTTTTTTCTGTTTTTTCTGTTTTTTCTGCTTTATACCACTCCATAATTTTTATCGTACCAGATATCTTTACTTTCTTCTCAACCCTCTCTTCCTTTCTTTTTATCTATCTTCAACCGGAGAACCCGGATTATTTTCCCCCATGACTTTCCCAAATAAAAAAACCTTCCAAAATCGGAAGGCAAAGAGAGCCCAGCTTCTGCTGAACTTCATATATAGTGATGTCTGCATCAACAGACACGTTCGTTCACTGTCATTTTGCTTTGCCTGCGTATATTGTGTCCTGGCTTAGGTTCCTCCTACTTACAGCGCCTTCCCAGTTTCCCAGTGGCTGCCTTGTACGGCCTGCTGCTTTCGTCCCCCTTACAGTAGGGATATCTGCTCCGGATTTTCACCGGATTCCTTGCCGTCCTCTGACGGCGACAGTTCTCATATTTCCACAAAAATTTGTTATTATTTTATCACTGTTTTTCACTTCATGCAACGTGAAATCACCTTGAGTTTTATTTTTTTACACTTTTTCATTCCCATCCCCAGACACACCAGCATGAGCAACACCCACACCGGAGTAGACACGGCTCTCAAAAAGTAAAAAAAGGACTGACCCATAACAGACAGAACTTAGAATACCTTTCCTACATCAGGCACCCGGGAAGGCATTTTCCCCAGTCAATCTTCAAATAAAGTAAGCTCAAAGACTGATAGCCGCACCTGCCTTCCCATACTGTCAACCGGATCTGTGATCTCTCACACCTCAATAATCTGCACCTTATCCTCGCTTGCAAAGTCTAAAACCTTCACTTTGCTTGCTCTCACAATATAAATATTCCGGTCTGGTGTAATCTGCCATAAAATAAAACAAACCGGAAGTTTAAACCTTTTTGAGCTTTAAACTTCCAGTTTGTCTAGTGAGTTGTTTATAATTCTGTTTAACTAATAATCAAGCAGGGAACGATCTTCTTCTATATACCCGCTTGCTTCTTTCTTTTTCATAGTTTATTAATATTTTTTATATGATTTAATTTATGTTTTAAATCATACATGGCAAATGTTGCTTTGTCAATAGAATTTTTTTGTCAAAATAATACGTATCGTGAAAGCAGACTCTGATATGGAAAAAGGAATAAAATCGGAGCACAGATCACGAGAATAACTTTTCAAATACGCACTAACATTTTTATATCTTGCTCCATTTGCTCATAATCAAATTTTCCTTTCAATTTCTTTTTAACTACTTTTAATGACCGCAGAATATTTTTCATCAGAATTCGCTTTTTTTCAGTTATATCGCCCTTGCAATAAGCATCATAATCAGAATTTAATGATATACCTGCCATACGATAAGTGAAACTAACATGCTTGATCTCTTTCCACCCTCCTGAATTCAGAACAACTACTGGTGCTATCATCGGTGTTATTCCTATCGTATCAAGACATTCTGTGTATAACCTTATATCAATATTTTCAGATATGTATGCACACATTCTATAAATTTCATCAATCACCCCGTACTCTTGTGTATAATAAGAGGGCGAATTTATAAATAAATTCATATCCTACCACTCCTTTGTCCGCATATTTCAGTTTCTAATCATCTGCTCTTTCTCTGTCATTTATTTTTCCGCTAACAACATAAACCTTGGAGGAGCTCCAATTTCTTGTTCACCCTGGTAATACCCAATACCTTTCCCACAGTAAATGATACAGATTTCTCCCATACTTGCTCTTTCTGCTGCCTGTTCTAACGATAAATATCCTATATAGTCTTCACCGATATAATAGACATTGGAAACACCGCTTAATTTAAATAGATATTCTATCATATGTATTTTATCCATATAGCCAATCGGGGTCAAACACTTCTCAATAAAAATTCCCGGTTTACTAAATCTCCATATGACCTCTTCCCTCTTTTGGGGATTATTAAGTTCCCATAGCATTCGTTCCTGCTTATTTTTTTTAATGTATTGCTTTATAATTTCTTCCTCTATTGCTCTGCTCATAATTACCTCGGACAATAATAATAATGGTCATATGATGACATGCCTTTTGTAATTTGTCTGTTAAACCGCTTCTAAAGATTTCCTGGCGCTTAAACATCTTCAAATCCTCATTCCCTTCTGAGACAATACACTTTCTTTTTCTCCATATGCCCTATCTCCTGTACATATCAATAACAATCTTATTTACTTTCGTTTCTTTTTATTGCTTTTTATTACTTTTGTCGAATTCACAACTCTATCTGACAGTTTTACTGCATCTCATACGTTATCTGATAGCATCAAAAAATCACCATTCGTGATACGTATTCTTTGCTCTGGATACCACTCATCATTTGGCATTACTATTAACTCACCTTTAACCGTAATCCTGGGTATTGTCAAATTATTTTTTTCTCCTGTCATTTCATCTGTGATGGCAGTATCTTGGAAAGCACCAGAAAATAAAGATGAACTTCTCATTTTTATCGCCTTCCCCTAAGTATCATTTCCGCTATTTTATTATATCTGCATGGATAAAAATTTCTTCTAAGGATTTACCATTTAACACAGCAATACAATTATTTAAGAACTCTACACTCTGCCCAACCATTTCAACACCACTCTTTCCCACACATATCCAACCCGTTTTGGAATCATATTGAATTCCCCAATCACCATCTGTCACGCGTATTCCTTGCCCTGGATACCACTCATCATTTGACAACACTATTAACTCACCTTCAACCGTAGCCTTGGGAATTATTAAATGATTTCTTTTCCATTGCCTTTTGGGTGAATACCCTGATATGGCTTGTACTTTCCCAGTGTTAAGATCTATATCCAATCCAAAGTACAAATTTCCAAATAAAATTGAAAAATCTGTTTCTATCTGAGGTTCAAGCAAAAAACTCTTTTCTTTTACATAATAAATAGGTCTTTTCTTCCCATCTATTTTCTTACTGTTTACCAAATACTCTATCATATATACCTCATTTTCTAAACAAATGATAAACATTTTATTGTTTTTAAATCAACGGCTACTTCCCAATAACTATTTCTACTGTCATAATTCTTTCATAAGTTCATCAAATGATATATTTTACTTTGCATATTTCATACATATGATACGTTTGATTTTTGCCTTCTTTCTTACCTCCTGAGAGCAAAACATCTTCAATAACTTCCCCATCTTCCAACATCCTGACCATTACAAAAATTTTCTTTCTTTTTCTACGTTCTGATAAAATTTCACATTTCCCTTTTAACTGAGGATACGGTGTTTTATTAGCCAGCAAGGCAGTTCTGAAAAAATTGTACTTGTTCATGATTTTATAACGGGCATAAAAGCTTTTCATAGTTCCCCTATGTACACAAATCCACATTACGATCACAAAGTAAAAAAGATAACAGACTGCCAAATAACTGGCAATCACCTCATTGAATGGAAGAATTACAAACAACAATACTGAATAAACAAGATATCCTATATATACTGCTATCCCCTGAACATAAATTTCTTTCGGTAACCCTTTATCCGGATGGCTATGATTATATGGAAACATCCACTTACAGATTTTTGGTTCTACACAGGATTCCCTTGGATAATCAGTTATAATCTCCCGGTAAAAACCTGGCATACTTCGGTAAATGGCTATATGTAACACGACTGCAAATCCTATCCAGAATCCAACTTCATAATAATCCAGTTCCAAACATATAAGAGCAGCTATCAATGCAATAATTCTCATACTGTTGTCCTCCCAACATCCTCAGGCAGTGTAAAGTTAAAACTACTAAAATTATCTAAACCCCAACTCTCCTTCACCAAAAAGACTCTCTGCTACCTCTATAATTTTTTCACTAATTCTCCAAAGCAAAACAGAAAAAATATCAATCCTCTGAGCTTGCCATCATAAGTATACGCAAAAGAGGTTCTGTTAATTATTTAAGAGACAATTATGGATGCTCTCTTGTTTCTGCATAGTCATATATTAGTTCTTTAGCATAATACTTAGCTTGTCGTTCCATTCTCTTTTCATTATATTCATATTTTTTCAACCATTGATAATAATGTGAAAGTTCATGAGCAATAGAATGTAAAATAGCAGCTAATGCATTATCTTTCCCCCTCTCTCTCAACATTTCCTGATAGTCGCCAACAGCAACTTTTATATATGGCTCCTCTTTTCTATCATATGGCCAAAAAAAGAGTGCTGATGCTATCCTGCCATCTGATGACATGATTTCTTTTAATGCTTTAAAATAAACAGATACTCTTACTGGAAACTCATATCTTTTTTTTAACCAATAAACAAGTTCCTTGCAAGCTCGCTTTACTTCTTTATCCACTTCTTTATCGAAACGCAAACGTATACCACTCCTACAGCCATCACTTACAAATAACGTCCAATCTTTACATTCCCATAATTTTCTCATAACTATAAATCCACCTTCCAGTTTTCATTTGCATCAAAATCTCTTTCTCATTCACCTCATATAACAAAAACAATCTTTTTTCATTTTCTTTTCCATCCAAACGCAAATGAATACAATCTACAAAAAAAGGAAAAAGATGCATCAGAAAACTATAATCGCATGCCTGAAACCTTCCCAATTCTAAATTTATTAAACACCATTATTAATAAATTTAATTAAACTCAACGCGTTTGCCTTTACAGCAATTGTATCTTCTCTTTTTATTAATGTTTCCAGTGATTTTTTTATAAACTGCTGATTATCAGACGTAAGAAATCCCCTTAGTACATTAATCACCGCACAACGAATATGATAGTCCTTACTATTTAAAAAGCTGGTTATATTTTTTATACTTTTTTTCTTTCCCAGAACATACAATGCATAATAACAACTCAGCATACAGTGCTCTGACTTTTGAATGTTGGACAATTTTTTAATTTTACTTACAAAGGATTTCTTCTTCAATAGATCTTCATCTAATGCTGCTGCAACATCTGACCATGACATGATTGCATAAGAACATGCCATTTCATTTTTTTCATTTAATATCGCTTTTTTTAAAAATTTCTCTACTTTTTTTGATTTAAATACATCTAATGAATCATAGGCACTTGTTCTCACCATTGCTTTTTTATCACATGCCAATTTCAATAACACTTTTTTTGATTCGTTACTTTCGAAATTAATTAGTAAATCTGCCACCATACTCCTTACCAAAACATCTTTATCATCTGAAAACTTTATGATTTTTCTGAAATGTTTAGGAGTAAGTTTCTGTTTATTTTCATAATTTACAAGCAACTTCACCTTTTCATCAGATGTCATCTTCATCACCTTTTCTTTTTCCTTTATTTTCTCTCTTTTGTCATTTTCTCAATTCTCTTGCCTTCTGCTCCTGCTTCAGTTTTTTCTATATTCTTTTGATATTCCTGAAACCTCCTTACTTCAACTATTTATAAAATCTTCCTTTTCTTATAATAACAGTTTCCGGCAATTGCCTGATTTTCATAAACACTGCCACTAAATCATTCTGATTTATTACTGCATACGTATTTGCTGCAAACTCTACTGTTTCTCCGCCCTTATTGAAATTCCCAATACATAGTATATCATTACATTCATCATAGTAACAAGTATCTTCAAATGGCATATACGTTGTTCCACCATACTGTACCATCTCATCGTCATCTGCAAAATATAGTTCCCCTCTTTTGCTCTTTGGAATTTCTAATTCTTTTGAAATAACGTAAGCGATGAATAATCGCCCGTCCACGACTAAACTAAGTAATAAATGGAGATTATGTATCTTTTTTTGCAAAAAAGAAAACCATAGAACTGTTGACATTTTTTGCGTATGCTGTATAATCGAATTAGATTTACATATAACAGTAAAAAAGGTAAAACTAATTTTAGTAAAGGAGGAGTTTTAATGTCTACAAATACGATAATAAATAGGCAATATGCCATTGCGAATAATCAAGCAGATCCCATTGACTTGCCTAAACAACGAATTTATGCAATGTGTAATTTACGAGGCGGAATCGGAAAAACTACATTATCTTTTAATTTAAGCTATTTGGTAGATAATTTATTAGCTGTAGATACTTGCCCGCAAGGAAATCTTTCTTTTTTTTATGATAATAATTATTATGCAGCACAACAAACAAATGTAAAAGATATGTTATTGCCATATTTGGTTCCAGGACTTGGAAAGGCAACCAGGGTAGCCTCTTATATTGGCGCAACAAATCAGTATTTTTCACAAAAAAATAATTATTATATTCCATCATCCGAAGAATTATATTTATTACCATCACAGTTGATTACAGCTATTAACCAAACGTCAGGGCTTCAACAGATGCAAAAAGAACAGGCATTGAAGAGTATTTTATATTCTTTAAAAACTGAAATTGAAAGAGAGCTTTCGGAAAATAATTTAGATAAATGTATCATAGACACGTCTCCATTTTTTGCAGGAGCTACACAACTAGCTTGGTATGCAGCAGATGCGTTGGTAATACCTGTTCGAACAGACCAGCAGTCAATTAAATCACTTGAGTTGTTAATTAATACCTTGAGTAGTCCGCAAAGTGAATTTAGAAAGTATTTGCCAGAAAACGATATGAATGTTCCGAAAATACAGATGGTGGTTTTAACTCATTGTGGTTGGTCAACAGTAGCCGGAGCCAGAAATGAACCAAATCAACAAACAAAGGTTTATTTAAAAAAGGTTTATGACATTTTGTCTAAGCATAGAACTTTATTATCAACAAATGCTCCAGAGAACCATTTGTTTATGCTTGATGATTTCCTCGGCTCTGGTCGAATATCTTCCATTGAATCAAAACCGATGGAATTGTTGCAAGAGGGAGAAACAAAAGTAATTGACAGAGTACGGGTAAGTGTGAATAAATCAGTTGATAAATGTAAAAATCAATTAAAATTCATTGCACAGCAACTTTGGTAAAATAGAGAATATCCATAATTTTAAACTAAGAACAGACTATTACGTTACCATAGCATTTTTGAGAGAGGCTTGAAATGATATGACAATGAGAAAATGTGAAATCTGATAAAACGGCAGTTTCCTAAAGAGGGGGAACTGCCGCTTATTCTTATGGATGAACTTCTCGCATATCTGCAACTACATAAATCCCTGAATCAACCACTCCTTTTGAAAATCATTGCATACCGCCCAGATTAAAATGAACCATGGAAAACTACAACCTTTTTACAGTAATTTATTTACAATATGTATGTATAAAATAGTATAACCCTTGGAACCCGCAAATCATGAGAAAACAACCCAAATAGGGTGGATTTCTAATGCTTTCAGAATCGAGTGCATTGCAATCTGTCATTTCTGCCAGTCTGCCCCACCCCATCTGTTACACTGATAGCTTACCACCTGTATTACTGTTCTATCAATCAAGTCCGACGATAGGACTCTGGTACTTATGTATGTAAGTCGTGCATCATATAAAGCTTTAAACCCCCTCTCATAATCCAACAGTCTACCGCATTATTTTAACAGATCATTTACCTTTGCCTGAACTGCCTCATAATCATATCCGGCATTCTCAACCCAGATACCCATTTTCCTAGCCGCTTCAATCAGATAATAACAACTGATCTCAACAGGTATAATATCGGTATAATCAAGCCTGATTGCCAATGCGGACCATGTTGCAGCACACCAGGCCCAGCCATAAGCCATCTTTATACCCCGTGGAAATTTCCCGGTGTAACTGTTATAAATATCAATGATGGATTTATAAGACCCATCCGCTTCGTTCTTACCAAGCCAGGATCTGGCAAGAGTAACAACTGCATTTCTGCTTCTCATTTTTATCGCCTCTTTCGTTTTATATCGTTATACTGTGTGATCAATTTCACGTTCATTTCTTCCTCCGCATTCGTAAAAAATCCCTGAAAAGGGTACAAAAAGGGAAGCAACCGTGAAAGAGCCACGAATTGCTCCCATTTCTACTGCCATAATTCTTTCATAAGTTCATCAAATGATATATTTTACTTTACAGATTTCATACATTTGATATCTTATATTACCTCCCTTTTCTTTTTTTCCGTTCCCCGACACCAGTACATCAGAAATCATTTCACCATCATCCAACATTCTGACTGTCGCAAACGTCTTCCTCTTCTTTTTATATGTTTTTACAATTTCGCACTTTCCCACTTTACAAGGATACGGTTCTCCATCTGGTAAAATGTAAAATTTAAAATTATATCTGTTCATAATTTTATAGTGGTCAATAAAACTTTTATGAGAAGCCCGAAAAAGCATAAACATACCAAACACTCCATCCCACATCAAAAAAGAAAATGCCAGCTTTGGACCATACTCCCCCATCAAGAACATAGCCGGAAGCAGCACGGTATGAAGAACTAAGCTTAAAAAAATCTCTATTTCCATAATATAAATCTCTTTCGGCAGCTCTTTGTCCGGATGATCGCCGTTAAAAGGAAACATCCATTTTAAGAATTTGGGTTTCACACATTGTTCCCTTGGATAATCGCTTATTATCTCTCTGTAAAATGAGGGAAATCCATAATAAACCGATCTATAAACCTCCCAAACACTCATCAGCCAGATTCCAATTATTGGAAACTCAAAATGCAAACACACGAATATTGCTATCGCCAATATCCACTCTACACGCTCCATCGCACAGTCCTCTTCAATAAAATATTTGGATCCAAAAGTATTTCGTCCACATAATACTATCCAATCCTTTCATCCCATCAGTACTTTCTATACAAGAATGGAGTCCGGCAATTCAATTCACTTCCCATGGTATGGTGAATACCTTCTCAAACAAAATTTCTATCTACTAAACGTCCCACCCTATATCCACTCCAAAATACTTCATATAGGAAAGCAGGATTAATACCTGTCCATCTTTTTCTCCTGTCATTTCATCTGTCACGGCAATATTTGCTGTGTTATCAAAAACAGAACAAATGCTCCCATGTATTTCTTCATCCATAAATCTAATCCAGAATGACTTACTCTTACTATATATCCACTTCAGGAATGCCTTTTTTATATCAACTTCACCATCAAAATTTAAATATTCACCTTTTTCTTCTTGCTTCTCTGAGAGCAGCAGAATTTTGTTTAAATAATATGGCATATCCAAAACATCAGATATTTTTTCTATCGCCAAATAAACATGTGCAGACTTGATACCTCTATAGTCTATATTACATAATACAATTCCATTTTCATCATATCCTTCAACAACACCCACAAGATAATCATCTAATAAATCATCCTTTAATTGAAGACTAATTAATTCCTTACTCTGATATGCCTTTTCTATTCTATCATTCATCTTCAACATTCCTTTTGCGTTTATATACCATCTCCGCATCCCGGGAGCGTCTCGAATCAATCCGGATATAGCTTGCTTTTTTGGGTTCTACATATGTACTTCCCTGTCCTGTTTTACATTCATACTGGTCAATTCTTGTAATTTTATAAGTATCCGGATTTTCCAAATAACCACTTACTTCTAAACTGTCATCAAAGAATCCCATTGTAACAACCTTTTTGTTAGTAAACGCCCAATAAAATAAATCGTCCATAAAGGAAACATCTTCTTCACAAAACTTTACTGCCTCATGTTTTTGTTCCTTTAAATAGTACAATTGCTCAATTCTTTTTTCATAAGCTGATTCAAAATCAATCCTATAAACACCTTCTCTCCGTAAAAGAAGATAACCATCATTTTCACCATAATAATCGATACATGCTAAAACCAGCTCATTTTCATCATAAACCACAATGAATCCGCAGACGAACTCTTCTTCTATATCTTCAGAATATAATGTAACAACTGTATTTTTAAGCATTTCATCAAATATTATCATTTTGCTATCACCTCTCAAATTTGGACTAGAATAGTACCCATTAGAAAATAAGTACCATTCTAGTATTTATATTTTGTAACTGTTCAGTACTTGCAACGCTACCATTTCATAATATACGCAGATTGATATAAACTTGTAGTTTTGCACCAAAAAAGTTCGGTTTTTTCTCTTCCAAACATCTTGAAGTATACAGTCACCTAAATAACCTCATTATTTTCAACTCAATTTCTTCGTTTATTACTTCTTGATTTAAAACTACTTTTGTTTCTAGCTTTACTTCCTCCTTGATCTAGCTACCGACTGTTCACATAGTATAATCCTGTTTCTTCATCCCAACAATACTCTCGATACCGGAACGGATTTTTACTTCCCACTCCGTCCGCAGTCGCGTCCGTCATAGCAACCGGCTTGCCCCAACTGTTATACTGATAGCTTACCACTTGTGTTCCCATACTGTCAACCAGACCTATGATATCATTCTGGCAGTTATGCAGGTAATAATACAGCTCACTGCCAGCTTTCATGGCGAACAGATTTCCTGACTGGTCATAGATGAAATGAAGCTTCTCACTTCCGGTCTCCACCGCTACAATCTTACTTCCATTCAGATAATATCTTGTCTACGTATCGCCAACCGTTTTCCGGATTCGGACGCCTTCCTGATTATAAGCGTAGGTAACCGATGTACCGTCTTTTTCCACACCTTTCAGTTCCCGGCCCTTCTGCCAGGTCATCTGCATTCCCCGGTAGGAAAGCGGATTTCCCATGGTATCGTAGGTAATGCTCTGCCCGTCATATGCGGTCAGCTGGTCTTTCCATCCGGTTGTCCGGTATGCATAGCTTTTTCTGTTTTCTGCTGTTCCCACACTTCCCGTGGTGTAAGCATATTCTTCCTTACTGGTCAGGTTGCCGCCCGCATCATAGGTGTAAACGATGGTTTTGTCCAGCCATCTGTTATCTTCACGAACCAGCTGGCTCAGTTCATCATAGGTATATCTCACCTTTTCTGTTTTGGCAGCCGAATCAGAATTCTTTTCATAGATGTGTGTGATATTTCCAAGTCCGTCATATGTATAGTACAGAGTCTGTGTACCGTTCGTTACGGATTCTGCCAGGGTCGTGGTCTTTCCTCTTCCGTTTCCTGCCACGTACGTATAGGTTGTGTGGTATTCCTTTCCGCCGTCCAGCTTCACGGTCCGTTTTTCCACTCTTCCCAGTCCATCGTAGGTATATTCCACGCGCTGTGTTCCGTCCAGGGTCAGTCCATAGAATAATCCCGGCATCTGGTTTTTCTCCGCATCGCCGTAGAGATATCCGGTGCTGGAAGTAAGGCCTCCCGCTTTCTGGATCATGGAGGATACCCGGTTCTTCTTGTCATACTCAGTCCGCAGGGTCAGTCCGTCTGTGGTATCCACTCCGATCATACGGTCGATCAGGTCATACTGGTAGCGGTAGGTGATTCCGTTCTGCTCATCTTTATGACTCAGCACATTTCCGTAATTATCGTACACGTTCTCATACAGCTTCGTCTCTGCCGCAGAACTGTCTTTCAGATACTGGGCGGTCACCTGTCCGTATTTGTCGTATGCATTGCGGATCTCACTTCCATCGCCGTAGAGCACTTTATTCACCAGACCGTTATTGTTCCGGTATTCGGTTCGCTCCAGCGTGGTTCCTCCTGCACTGACGGACGTCTGGTTGCCGTAAACATCATAGGTATAACCGTAAGTGAATCCGTTATGTCCGATGGTTTTCAGCCGGTCCTTATCATATGTGTAAGTAACCCTGACTTCCTTTCCTCCGACATTCTTTGATACGCTGGCCAGCCGGTCGGTATTGCTCTCATAGGTATAATTCGTGACGCTGTCATTGGCATCCTTTACCTGGGTGAGCAGACGGTCATCCGCATCATAGGTGTTGGTCGTTGTGTATCCCCGGCTGTCAGTGACCGTTGCCACCTGCTTTCTTTTTCCCGTATAGGTCATGAGGGATTCGATCCGGTCGCCGCAGGCTTCCACGATCCACTGCTTATTTCTGCCCGGAGTCACCTGTTCCGGCTGCCCGGTCAGGATAATATCGGTACCTGCCGTATAAGAGCTGTTCATGACATCCATGGATCGTTCCCCATCCTTGCAGACAATCAGATACGTCTGTCCGTTCACAACCGGTGAGAACTTAAATTTCTGCGCATCCGAGGAAGGATCCTTCCGTGCCAGACAAAGTGTGGTATGTCCTGCCGAATTCAGCGGGCCTCTCGCCAGCACCAGCTCCGGAACAATTTCCGCAACGCACAGCGGATGAAAATAATAATAACCATCTCCCGCACCCTCCAGATAAAACTGCTGCGGTCTGCGCCCGCTGTGGTAATAACTGCGCGCCTTTGTTCCTTCCGTTTTTCCTCCATCTGTAATATCCAGATACTGGCCGCTGTGGCGCACGCGGAAAGAAAAGATCTTTCCGTCGGCCGGAGCATCGGAGATTGTCTCCCCGGGAGCTTCCGCCGGTTCGAAATACCACTTCTGGTTGGCATATTCATCATGGAGCGTATAATTCAGTACCGGATGGCCGTTCGCGGTATTGCTTCCCACATTGGTCATTCCTTTTTTATTCTTTGTTGCCTTACAGCTGATATGGTAAGCGTTGTTTTCCATCGGATGGATCTGCCAGGACTGCGCATCCGTCTGGTTTTTCACGGTCACCTGGACGACTGCCTTATCAGTGTCCGAAGCCGCCCTAAGATCCAGACTCAGATGCTGTGCATGCTGGGGAACCAGCCGGTACTGACCGTTGTTGTTCTGCAAAAGCTTCCACTTCTGTGACGCGATTCCGGAGAATTCCTGGAGTACGACCGGAATATCATTCCCTGTTCCCGCATCCTTCACTGTGAGGTAATTCCCTGACATTTTCTCCCGGATGTAGTAAGTCTTTCCGGCGCTCACCGCACAGTTTCTTTTTCCTCCCTGAACATTCAGCGCATTGGGGCTGCCTGTGCCGTCATATCCAAACTGGTAGCGGATACCCTCGGAGCTTTTTGCCGCATCAATATGCTGCTTGTCGTCATAAGCATACTCAAAGGAAGTTCCGTCTATTGCACTCATTTTTGTGATATTACTGTTCTTATCGCTGGAAAAATGTCCCTTCTCTGCTGCACTTTTTGCACTGACCAGATTTTCGTCATCATCATATACATAACTTTCGCCGTCCTCACGGGTCAGCTGGATTCCATCGAAAAGAACCGGATTCACCTGATCATAGAAGAACAGATAGATATCAATGGATTTATAACTCTTTACTGTTCCTGTATCATCATCTGCCGTACTGAACACGCCGCTGACAAACTGCCATTGCTCAATGTTCTGATTAAATGGGAATTCATGCCACTTTACACTGCCGTCCTCATAAAGAACTGCCGCCGCCAACTTGAAAGGTTTGTCCGGAATACCTGCGCCCTTTGCCCATCCGCTGAGCGTATAGATATCTCCCTCTGACCGGCTGATATTCACCCGCTGGCTGATATCCTGATTCCTGCCGATACTGCCGGAAATTTTTGCACATGCCTGACGGTCACTTGTGATTTCATATTTTGCTGCTGTTCCCGTCTCAGAATAACGCCACGCCAGAGGCGCACCGTTCTCAATTTTGCGGAAGCCCGGATTATTGATCAGATTCAATTTGTTGGCAACATTGCCCGACTCCAACTGCAGACCGGAGAAGTACGCATTCCCTGTCATTCCTTCCACAGCGCCTAAAGCAGTAATTGTCTGACTCTCGCTTAACTGGAAGGTTACACACAGACGTTCCCATCCGCCGTTTATTGCTTCATCCGTCTTTGCCGTAAGAACCTGGCTCTTTGCCAAAACACTTTGGTCTGCCTTCAAAATCTGCAGGCTGACCCCGTTTCCGCCGGTTGCCTCTCCGGACAACTCTCCGGTCTTAACATAAGCGGAGAATGTGTACACGCCTTTCTCCAATTCCACATTCTGTTGGATTCCACACTTTTCCTCTGTCTGCAGGCTTTCAATACGTACAGCCGTAATTCCAAGTTCTTTATTTCCCTTTTCTTCCCGGCATACTCCATAAGCGCCTCCGGATACCGGTCTTGGATATGCGGCCCAGCCATCTCCCTGAGCATGACCGGGATCCAGACATGGATTTCTCAGCAGATTGTAAACTGTTTTCTGGGTGGAACCGGATTTACTCAGTTTATGATTTTTCATTCCCTGGGAATAATACTGATAACTGTTTGCAAAACCGTCATCATCTATCACATCGGACGGACGTCCCATATGATCAAAATGGTATGTCATCTTCCGGTTATCGGCAGTTGTTTCAATATCGCCGTCCAGTCCTGCTTCTTCAAAGACTGTCGTATTTCCATTCTGATAGGAGATCTTCAGTACCTGCCCGACAGCCCCCGGGGCGCCGTTCAAGCCACTGTCATCTCCCCGTTCCAGAATCTTGCTTACCCTCGGCACCTGAAAATCATTGGTCAATGTGTATTCGACTTTATAATTGTCCACATTTCGGATTGCCAGCAACTGGTGAGCTTCCCCATTCTGGAAAAACTTTGATACGTTTCCGTCGGGATATGTCACCTTCTGAAGATCACCAACACTATCATAAGCAAAGGTTGTTTTCCTTCCTGCTTCATCAACGATTTCCGTCAGCCGGTCCCCCGCCGCATTATAATTCAGATGCAGGTATGCGCCTGTCCCGTCTTTGATCTGGCGTAGCTGATTACTTTTTCCGGGACCCGATGCCGGACTGTAGTGGTATGTCTGTGTATTGCCGTCGGGGTCTTTGATCCCCCTCAAGTAATTATCCTGCCCGAAGGTATATCTCATCTTGTCTTTTGTCTCCATGATACGATAAGTATCGTAACCGCTGCCGCTGGTCTGGACGATGGTAAGCCCAAGTCCATCCTCATCCTTCAGCTTATCTCCATCTTCTTTATCCTTACAGAAATAATGCTTTGTCCCGTCCTCATCAATATAAACGTATGGATAATCACTGATTCCGGTTTCCTTCAGCTCCTGCATCGCGCTCAGTCTCCAGCCGTAACCGCTGAACCCTTCTGTACCTGCCTCGCTCAGGTTATATACGTGGCTGATACTTGCCGGAAGGATGCTTCCGCTTGTCTGGGCATCCGGATGAATCCAGACGATATTTCCTGTATAGTCATTGGTATAACCGCAGCCGGCACGTCCCGCAGGCTGTTCATGGTAGCTCTGATAATCCTCAAGACCGCTGACATTGCGGTAATAGATCACACCGCAGGGATACTGGGAAGCCGTAATCTGGTAACCGCCGCTTGACGGATAATCCGATGCGATAAATCTTGCATATGCACGGTTTGCCAGTGTGGTGGTTGCTTCCTCCTGGGACCGGATCAAAATTCCTTTGTCTGCATCCACGCCGCCGTCATACCATTTTCTCATCAGTTTCGTGATATCGAAGGCAACCGGCGTGATGGTGATCTGGTTTCCGGAAAGTACTTCTTTGACCTCCTTGTAATCCAGTGCCTCTGACGCATGAGCCGGCTGATTGCTCCAGTTTACACTTTTCTGGTTCCAGCTTCCTGTTACCTCATGTGCAAGGATTGGAATCTTGCTGATTCCATAGGTGGAGTATCCATACTGCCAGATATACATTTTGGCCGCATAGACGATACAGCCGTTGCCAAGCTTCGGCAGATTTTTGAATTTCAGCAATGCCCGGCTCTGTCCATATTCATTACTCTGACCAACGACAAAGCTTCCGTTCCCATAAACTGAACTCTGGTTTTTCTGACAGATAAAGGTATCCTCAATATTTTTGGTATCCTTACTTGTCTCTGTCATCGGGTCAATGACAACCGGGTAGACACGTTCCTCTGACTGCAGCCAGGTCTGATCCGGTACGACCGTAACCTGTGTACGGTTTTCCAGACGCACGGTCTCAAAATGAACATCCTCGCTTTTGCTTCCTGCCGCATCGTACATAAACGGTTTCACAAGCTCATAGACGCAAGTATCCGGATCCGGTTCTCCTTCTTCCGGAAGTTCTTTATAGAGTCCAAGACTTCCGTCTGTTTTTTCTTTCAGAGACAACCCTTCATGGCAGATTGTAAATGTCAGCGGTATCTGTGCCGCTTCCCTGGATTTCAGACGGATATCTTCTTTGATCCGTTCCCCCTGGATCTGATAATGTAAGTCGACATCGGCAAGAATATCCTCATAGATTCCTTCCCCATTCAGATGCAAAACTTCCATAAGGCGGCGGATTTCCTCTTCCTGTGTTTCCTCCTCCGAAGCTGCTGCTGCGGTACTTTCCATAGTCATAACTGACGGCTCTGCAGCATATTTCTCATTCACTCCTGTGAGTGCGGGAGTACTTTCCGCAGTCATTTCTTCTGCATGACTGATCTCCTCTTCCTGACCCAGCACCCGGAAATCTTTCGGCTGCCTTGTGATGACCGCCGCAGTATTCTTAGTTCCGGCAGCTTTTTTCCTGCTGCTTTCTTCCTGTCCGGCTCCAAATCCCCAGCTGATTCTGCATCCGTCTTTCTCGATGGTAACCAGTTCTTCTTCCCGGGGACTTTTTGCAAACTGTACTTTTAATGCAGAAGCCTGATTCTGATACGTGCCTTTTCCATCTTTCTCCTGATAGTTCAGACGGTTGTCAATTTCTTTCCACACTCCGTCTTCTTCAAAATGTACCGGCATGGGATAGACGGTTGCCGCCATTCCTTTCTTTTCCATCTGGAAATGTTTGATACACCGGTCTCTTTTTTCCAATACTTCCTGTAAAATCTTTTCTCGATTCATATTCTTTCATCCTCCTTTTTATTTGGTACGTTCCATTGTTTTCTGTTCCTTTTCTGTCAACAGCTCCACGGCCGCTGTCAGCCCTTTGGGAAGGGGAATTCCCATCAATCCCGCATTCTCCATGATGGACAGCAATTCATTCAATGCGAATCCGATTGTGACTGCATCCCGGATGTAGGTAGTCGCAAGCATCAGATCCAGCCTCGCCGCTGTCAGAACAAACAGCAGCATCATGGATTTTCTGCATAATCCTTTAAATCCCGCTTTGGATTCCAGGCCTCCGTTTTTCGTTTTCTTACTGCGCCGGAAGACTCCCGCCACGATAATTCCGGATATGTAATCAATCCCCATAAACAACACAAGCGTCGTAAGCCCTGCATTCCAGCCGCCGAATAACATTGCCGCGGCACTTGCCGCCATCCCGGAAATTGTGCAGACGATTGTTTTCATGTTTTTCTCACCTCCATGTCTTTCAAAATCAGTTTTTTGTTAACGGTACGTTTTCTCGAGATTTTTGCACCAGCATTACCTCACCAGCAAACAGACATGTCTGCCGTCGCAGACATCGCCATTCCTGAAAATCCATTGCTTCTCTCTTGACATTCCCCTTTTCGAATGGTATATTTTAGTTATCGAACGGGTGTTTGTTTGCTGAGTTCCGTAATCCTTGCTTGTATAATACTCGGTATTCCGCATATTGTCAAGCATATTTTACGGATTTCCGTAAATTTGTTTATTTTTCTTTCTGCAGTCTGTTTACTTTTCTCGGATTTTCGCATATAATGATACCAGGGTCAAAAGGTTATGCGTTTCATGCTTGCATGAAAAAGCATGACTTTGGGACCCGTAAAACATGAGAAAGTAGCCCGAACAGGGCGGATTTCGAATGTTTTAGGATTGTGAGAGCATGAAATGCGGAGCAATCCGTGTATCATAGGGGCAAAAAGTATTTTGCTCCCGTAATCAAAAAAAGAATGCGAGGAATCATAGATGGAAAAGGCATCTGTTTTAGAACGTTTGATCAAGGAGAAGGGATATTCTGTCCGCTCTTTTGCACAGAAGTGCGAAATTCCGGAAAGCACGGTATATACGATCCTGAAAAAAGGAGTCGGACGTGCCAGTGTGAATAATGTAAGCCTGCTTTGCAGGAATCTTGGAATTACGATTGAAGATCTGGAAGAGATGGCAAAGGGCAGCCAAAAAGAAGTATCCGCACCTTCCTATGAAGACGTGGAACAGTTGATTGCCCGCAATGGAAAAGAATTTTCCATAGAACAGAAAATGCAGTTGATTAAACTCCTGTCCGAATTTCACAAGACAGAGGAGCATTGATTTCGATTGGAATATTATGAGATTCAGAACCATATTTTAGAAGTATTTACAGAATGTAACGTGGATTCTTTTCCGATAGACTGTCGGAAACTATTGGAACATTATGGATATTCAATCTATACCTATCAGGAACTTTCCCGGAGGAGCAGACGCTTATATGACATCTGCTGTTCCTTTTCAAAGGATGCTTTCCGGGCAGGTTCAGAGAGAATTGTTGCATATAACAATGCGATGCCCAAAGCCCGCGTGAGGTTTTCTCTCGCACACGAACTTGGACATCATGTATTAAAACATCAGGGGAACTCCCGCAGAAATGAGATCGAAGCCAATTACTTTGCCGAGCACCTGCTTGCCCCCAGAGTAATCATCTACTATTCCGGCTGTCAAAATTCATCGGATATTGCCCATACATTTCTGATTTCCAAAGAAGCGGCCTCCATCGCATGGGAAGATTACTGCCGCTGGTACCGCTATTTCTGCGCCTGCAATAAACATCTTACCAATCTGGAGTACAGGATGTACGCCCACTTCTGGCAAAAGAGTGATGATCCGTTTATTCAGAATGCAAAGACCTGAAACCTCCGAAGCGTGTCTGAAGCCTGCTCTCTGCAGGATGTGCGTTCCAGTTTATAAAAAAAGGAAAAGGCTGGAGTCATTCCCCCGCCCTCTCCTTTTTCTGCTTTCTCTTTGATAAATACACCGTCCCTCCGATCAATGCCGCCGCTCCCAGCAGTACATCCAGTGTAAGTACCAGCTTTTTCCGCTGATTCGCACGACCTTGATATCCTGAATTTCCGGAAAGATGTACCTCACCGGATAGTGTCTCCTCCGACTCCGGCAGTTCTTCTTCGATCGGATTTACCCTGTTTTCCGAAACCATAACACTTCCGTCTTCCTCAAGATCATTCAAAGAGTCGGTCTTTGCTCTGGTATCGATAAAATAATGTCCGCCCTTTTCCACAGTGAACGTTGTTTCTCCATTCTCCACATGCACTCTCTGGACATATTCTGCTTTCCGCTCTTCGGGATTATACCAAAGCAGCAGATACGGTCCGTCTTCCCGGTCAATCTGTATTTTTACATTGGCTTTACCCGGATATGCACCCTCCTGCTTCAGATGCAGAATCGATGGATTTTCAGAAAGTTTCCGGATCTCCTCCTCATATGCACTTTCTGTTTCAATTTCCACATTCGTATCCTTTGCTTCCGTAATGTCTGCTCCCTTGAACCCAAACTTGAATTCTCTGCTGTCTTCTGTCTTTCCTTTTATCTCAATACCAGATTTCTGTCCTTTGATTTTTTCAAAAAAGCTTTTTCCAACAATTCCATGACTGGGCTCCACCGTCTCTGACGTTGTGCTTTTCTTCTCTGACGAGGCGGCTTTCGAAGAAGTACTTTTCTTTGCTGAAGAAACCCTTGTTTTTACAGAAGAGGAAGACTTCTTTGCTGAAGCAGTGGGGGAAGACGTGGGAGCCTTAGGATTTTCTGCCTGTGTATCTGACTTTTTTTCCTCCACTTTTTCGTATTCTCCAACATAGTAGGAACCACCCTCTGTGATCCGAACCGTAAAGCTCCCATTATTTACTCCTGTCTTTCCCATGGGAAGGATTGTTCCGCTGCTGTCCTGATGATATAAGTGATACACTCCATTCTCCAGGTTGGAGTTCATCCTTATCTCTACTACGGAAGGCAGGCTTCCTTCTGTTTCCAGTGCAAATCCAAAGGAACCCGCCGGAACTTCCGCCCCAGCAGCACTGATCAGATAAATATGCGTATCCATATCTGCCGGATTCTTTACCTCTGCCCCTGCTGCCTTCAATTGATAACGGTAGGAAGCGTTGATACTCCCCTGGTAGGTAAAACTTTTTCCACTTTGCTGTATCCGTCCAAAAATTTCCTTTGGAATAATATCCTTGTTTAATTTCTCTGTCAGACAATCTGCTGTAAGCAACGCAGTTTCCGAAGTCAGAAAACTTCTGTCCGCCATACTGAGCTGTGCATACTGTCCCATCAGCAACCGCACCGCAGCCCGGTCTGACTGATCCAGCGCATCCAGATCAATCGCATCCTGTATTCGCTGATCAAACTGCCGGAGCATATGCTTCTGCTGTTCCAGCCGGGCAGCTGCATCTTCTAATTTCTCTATATACGTTTCTTTTTCGAAGAATCTTCCCAACTGTTTCCGGGCATCCTTCAAATCCATAATTTCATCTTCGTATGCAGTATCGACTGCAAACGGCAGGCGATTCACCCTTGCCTTCCACTCTTCGACAGTCATTTCCGCGGATGTTTCCAGATTGACATCTGCCATCCCATAGAGCGGAAGCTGCCCATTCTGCATACGAAGCAATGCCGTCAGCCCGGCAATACTGCTCTCATCTGCCCAGTCCGAATTCCATGCACCCTCTGCGGTCATCTCTTCATAAAGTTTTGCAATCTCTGTATCATAGTTTCCCAGCGACAACGTATTCCATGTACAAAGCAGCGTAAGCACCCGCCCCTCCTCATGGATTCCCCCGTCATAGCCGCCCCGGCTGTTTCGCTCTTCGAACAGCCAGTTGCTGCCGGATACTGCTGCCTGCTCTGCCTTCGGAAATTTTCTGCGATAAGGGGACAGTGCTATCAGCACCAGTGCCGTCACCGATACCCTTGATTCGTTCCCCACTGATTCCCAGTACCCGTCTTTCTTCTGTGCAGACAAAAGTCCGGAAACCAGCTTTTCTTTTCCTTCTTCATCTCCATAACTATGAGAATCCAACGCTAACAAAATCAGTGCTGCAGTCTCCCAATCCTTTTGCTTCAGCGCTGCAAGGTAATCCAGATGACTGAGCAGGTCATATCCTGAAATCATCTGATCCGGATCTGCGCCTGCAGTCAGTGCCAGAACCGCCCGGGCATAATCGCCGGAATTCATCTCTCCATCCTTTACTCCCTGCTCCAACAGGTCACAGTAACGGACAGAAGCTTCTTCTTCGCCCAGCCCCGCTCTGGCGGCTGCAAGCCAAAGCCAATCCCGGAATCTGGTATCCTTCCAGACCCCATCCTCCTGCAATTTACTCTTTATCAGAGAAAACAACGCTGCTTCCACTTCGGAAAGCGCAGGGAGACTTGCTTCCTCATTCTGACTCCTATGCCCTGACTCTTCCTCTGTTTCATCTTCCGTTTCATTCTCTGTCTCATATTCCTTTTCAAACGCCCTCAGCCACTCCTGGTACAGCGCTTCTGCTTCCTGCTCATACAAATCCTCCGGATGATCCCCATCCCCTTGGGAACCGAAAACTGCCAAAGACGGAGACAAACCAATGATTCCTGCAAGCGTTACCGCCAGAATCTCTTTCCTCTTTTTTCTGTTCACACTTTATTCCTCCCCGCTGCAGCGTATGTCTGATTGTTCTTTTACAAAATGTCCGCCCGTTTTCAGTTCCAGCGCCTGTTCCAGTTCTTCCTTGATTTCCCTCACCGCAGGATTCTTAGGGTCCAACAGACCCCATTGAATCTCATCCAGCAGATGCGCGTACAATACAGCCTTTGTTACCCGATACATATCCCGGTCCAGACTACTTTTCTCACAGATTCCAAACCGTTCCAATCTGCGGAAAACAGATGACTGCATCTCCGGTCCCACGCCGGTCTGACGGTACAAGGCTTCTTTCACAGCTTCTTTCACAGCCTTGCCGATATATTCTCCCAGCTTACAGTGCTTTCCCGCCTCGGTCAGATGAACCGGTGATTCCTGATTACTGACGATAATGGTTCCGTCTGTTCCGCTTCCTGTCGCCAGTCCGCTGGAGGAACAGCTGGAGATACAAAGTTCCCAAAGCGCAGCCGTCTTTGCCTCCGTACAGGTAACAAGCGCTCTGGTTATGGCTCCCTTCGTCAAATGTGCATCAATAAACAGCAGAATATTGATGGTTCCCGCCGGAACGCTCTCCCAGACACCGTCATGCTCGTGCCAGACGGCAGGATCTCCCACACGGCCTGCATTTACCTCGATTCCCCCGGTTACAACCGCTTTGACGGAAAAGTCCTCCCAGACCTTATCCGCAACTGCTGCATGTTCCATCTGTGCCGCAGTAAGAAGCCCGGTGGCATGCTCCGGATCAAGCTGCAGCTCCTTCGCCAGCGCCCGCATATGTTCTTCGTAATTTTTCCCGCGCAATCCGGCATTTCTTACCGCCTCTTCTTTTCCGTCATAATTAAATACAAAACGTATCTCATCTGATATGCCTCCGCAAAGCGGAGAGGTGCTTAATGTCCGGACCTTTGTTTTAAATGTAGCAATCAGGGCTTTTGGGGTACGCCTGATCTCATCGATAAAATCCATACTTGATTTTCACCCTTTCCACCTTTCGGATGACCCGGTCTCCCATCACGAACAGAAAAAATGCAGTTCCAAGTGCATGACTGAAATCATAGGGCGCTCCCGATATATACAAGGTCACCAGAGACTGCCAGCTTATGGTGATTCCCGTATCCGGAATCTCGCTTGCCATGACCATGGTTGCAATATTCATAATTCCGCCGTAAATAATAAACGTTGCCATAAACCCATAGATACACAGCGTCACATCATCAATGGGCAGACGCTTTCTCTGAAGGAGAAGCCCGGCAATCATTCCGACAGCGCCAAACACATAGAGGCGCCATCCGATAAACTGTCCTTCTCCTGCAAGATACCAGGAGAGATATCCCACCGCTTCCGCTATGGCGATACACAGCACTGGTCCCTGTACAATCTGGAAACTCCGGGACTTTAATTTATCCAGTTCCACTTTATTGAAAATCAGACCGGACAAAAATCCGATAATCCCCCAACAGAACATCTGCCAGGGTGACCAGGGACCATGTCCCGCAAAAAAATTACACACAAATCTTGCCAACGCTCCCGTCAGAAATCCTGCTTCCGGTCCCAGAGCAATACCGGATATGATCACCATCGCCGTTCCCGCCTGAAACGGCGCAATCATATAACAACAGAGATTCCCCAGAGCCGTCAAAGCTGCCATGACCGCAATCATCACGATTTCTCTTGCCCTTGGTTTTCTCCGTTCAAAAGAGATAAAAAAGGGAGCCATGGTATAAACCAAAATCAACATACACATCAGCAGATACTTCCGGTCTCCGAGAAAACGGATTCCTGCATAGATCGTAAGGGGAACCAAAGCAAAAATAATCGCTGCAGACAGAATCGTCCGCTTCTTCCTGGCAGCCATATACTGACTTAAATCATATTTTCCCGGCATAATCTCACCACATCCTGATAAATAATCGCATCGTCAAAGTATTCATGAGACACTCGATGACTGGTTGTCGTATAAAAACGGTTGCCGCTGAAAAATGCCCGCGGCGTATCTGAACTCACAATCCTTCCGTCAAAAAACATCGCACACCGATCGGCAAATTCTGCCGAAAATTCGATATCATGGCTTACCATAACGATTGTAATTCCTTTCTCCTTCAATCCCAACAGAATCTCCGCCAATCTTTTCTTAAAGAAAGGGTCCAGTCCCTTGGTTGGTTCATCCAATAACAAAATCTCCGGCTCGGTCAGAAGAATCTTCCCCAGCGCCAGACGCTGCTGCTCCCCTCCGCTTAAGTCATACGGATGGCTTTTTTTCAGAGGCAGAAGTCCCAAAAGCTCCAACATGGAGTCAATCCTCTGAAGCTTCTCTTCCTCCTTCAGACTGGCATAATAAAAAAACTCATATAATTCTTCCCAAACCGTGATCTCCGTAAAAACTGACTGGGGATTCTGGGGAAGAACCCCCAGCTTCTGTGCCGAATTCTTAACTGATTTCCCATCAATCAGAACTTTTCCCTGATAAGGTGTCAAAAGCCCGCCAATTAACCGCATGGAGGTACTTTTTCCCACACCGTTTCCTCCCAGAATACAAAGAAATTCTCCCCTGTCCACCTCCAGATTCAGTCCCCGGACCACATCCTCCGACTGTCTGTCATAACGGAACCAGACGTCCTCCAGCTTTATGATACCAGCCTTTTGCTTTCTGAGGTTTGAAAAGAACCCGCTCTTTTTTTCCTCTGCCTGTTCACTGTCTTTTTCTTCCCCCTCAAGCTCCTTTACACTGTTACAGGAGATCTGGTCTCCCAACAGTTCTCTCAGCCAGTATCTTCCTTCTTTTACCGTAATCGGACAACCCCTGTACGCCCTGTGATCTCCGATTTCCGTATAAATCTTCATAATCGCAGGCAATCCATAATACATCTCATGACGTTTGCCGTCCCAGGAAAGATAATCCCCCACGTTGGACGGTGTATCAAAAATATCCGTACTGCCCTCAGACATCACCAGAATCCTGTCCGCTGCCGGAAACAAATCCTCCAGGCGATGCTCCGACAAGATAATCGTAGTCCCCAGTTCACGATTGATTTTCACAAGCGTATCAATAAATTCCGAGGCAGTGATGGGATCTAACTGGGAGGTGGGTTCATCCAGTACCAACACTTTCGGCTGCATCACCATAATCGATGCCAGATTCAGAATCTGTTTTTGTCCGCCGGAAAGCTCATATACATTTTTCCGGAACCAGGTCTGGATTCCAAAATAGCTTGCCATCTCCGCCACCTTTTTTTGAATCACATCATTTTTATATCCCAGGCTTTCCAGACCAAATGCCATCTCATGCCAGACCTTATTGGTCACCACCTGATTCTCCGGACTCTGACTGACAAAACCGATTTCAGATACAGCCTCCCGCTGTCCCATCTCTTCCACCGGCTGCCCCCGGTACAAAACCTTTCCTTCCGAGCGTCCATAGGGAATCATACTTTTTTTCAACTGCCGCAGCAATGTACTTTTCCCACAGCCGGATTTTCCGCAGATCACAATAAATTCAGATGGATGAACCGTCAGGGAAATCTGCTTCAGCACATATTCGTCACATCCGGGGTAGGCGAAGCTGAAATCCCGGAACTCAATTTCTTCCATCTTAATTCTCCTTTCACATCAATGATAAATGGTACCCACAACATCACGGCATAAGCCGCTGACGGCAAAATCAGACTGCTCCACGGATGGGGATAAGAAACAGCCGGATAATAGTAGATAGCCCCGTATCCCTTTCCTGCACTTACAATCAAAACCACGCCCAGCAAAAGGATCAGTACAAGAATACGGACATCTCTCTTTCGGAATCGGAACAGATGAAAGCTGGTTCTGCCATGCAGGCCGTATCCCCTCGCCTCCATAGAGTCTGAGGTCTCAATCGCCGCTTCCAGTGACCAGGAAATCAGTATGGAAAATTCTTTGGCAAACTGCCTGGCCCGCTTGAACAGACTCATTTTTCCATAGCGCATTCCCATTCCTTTCTGTCCCTCCCTGATCTCGGAAAAACGATTTTTCAAAAGCGGAATGAACCGGAATACCATCGAAATCAGAAGCCCTGTCACCGGTATCACCCGTCCAAACAAATAAATAAATTTATCCGGGCCCATAATTACCTGCAGGCAGGCAAACCATAAAAGCACCGTCACCATCATCGTACCTGCCGCCAGACCGTAAATATATGCTTCCAATGTCATCTGATTCCCGTTTAAGTAAAACAATACCGTCACTCCCCGGTGGTTAAAAAGGGGATTGATAATCATGGTCAGCGTCATAATCGGTACAGCCACACCCGCCGCAAACTTCAGTCCCTTTCTCCCCCGAAGCAGGAGATGGTAACTTAAGACAGCAGTAAACCCCAGAATCAGGAAAACCGGATGCATGGACATCATTGCTACAATCAAAACAATCAGAAAATATACCAGGGTTACAAAGGGATGATAGGATGCAAATGTTCCATCCTCACCAATCCCCTGCTTTCTCAATGTGTATCCCAATACTGATCACCTACATCCTTACCGATATCGCAGGTATAACACCATACGATTTCTTCACCGTCTTTTACATAATAGTTGCTGCATCCGTAATTGGGGAACCATCCGTTTACCTTATACATCCAGCCGGAACCGCTTCCGCCGTCAAATTCATAAATATGGTTGATTCCCTCGATATAAGCTCCGCTGTAAAGGGGATCGTCCCTGAATTCCATCTGAATTCCGGCATTTCTCATCGTGCGCCGCAGCACCTCAAAGACGCTTTCCCCTTCCGTAACCTTCACTTCTGTTTTCGGAAAAATCACCCCGTCTGACGGCACATAAGGCGCCACCGATTGATTCGTCAGTTTGCTGGTATCCACAATCGTATCACAGCGAACTTCCAGGGTAACATGACTGCTGTTGGCGTCCCCATTGTTATCTCCGTCAATCTCACTGTCATTCCAGAGATCTTCATCACTCCAGAAATCATCATCCGAAGAACCGTTTCCTTCTGTGCTGTCCGAAGGAGCTGCCGGCTGCTGTTCCTGGCCTTTACTTTCCGAATTTCCGTTCGCCTGAGCAGTTCCGCTATTTTCACCGTCTGTACTGCCCTTATCCTGTGTCCCTTCGCTCTCCTTTGAACTGCCTTCCGATTGACCCTGACTCTCACCAGGCTCCGGATCGTCTACGCTGATTTCCCCGCTCTTCGAAGAATCTTCTTTCTTTTCTTCATTGGAAGCTTCTCCTGAATCCGTTCCCTTCTTACGGATCAGGCTTTCATCCGTAAAACTACGGTCTGCCAGCACATACGTACCGCCTCTTTGTATCGTAAAAACCGTCCTGCCATCGTTTACTTCTCCCCGCAAAAGCGTATCAAACGCCTTATCGGAAGCATTATAAGCATAAATCTGAATATCGGAAGTATCTGCATCCCGGTCAACTGTGATTTCTGCCAGAACCGGATATTCGTCATTCTGCAAAAATGACAACACCTGGTAATCACAATCCGCATCTTCCAGAAGCTTTTGAATTCTGCCATCCCAGGGAGAATCCCCTTCCACCTGTAAATTCATTGGCTCCTCTTTTTCAATTTTCGTCCCATTCATCCGGAACGTTACCTTCAACCCCTCAGAGGTTTCGGTTTCATATTCATAAGAGGCTTCTTTCTTAATTTCAGATACCGCCTCCGCCGACAGGCAATCCTTGTTGGAAGACTTTTTAAATTTGGATATGGCTTTTTTGAATTCCTTATAAAATTCCCTGGTATCCTCATAAACTGCCGTATCCGATTCCGCGATCTCCCTCGCCTTTACAATTTCGCTTTTAAACATGCCCAGGGTATACCAGGAATACATTCCATCTTCATTACCGGATTCCGCTTTCTGATACAGTTCTACCGCCGTCTCTACTTTTTCTGCAATTGCCTTCTGATAATCCGATGGCTCAATATTGATTCTGATAATTGCAAGAATTGCCAGCAGAGCAATAATTCCTGCAATGATTCTGCTTTTTATTTTTTTCTGTCTCATCTTTGCACTCCCCATCCTCTGTCAGTCTGCTTTCCTTCTCCGTCTGAGCCAGATCAACAGAATCAATATTCCGGATGCTCCCGCCAGACTGGCTATCCACGCAAATGGCTGACTGTTGTCTCCTGTTTTCACATTTTTAGCCTTGGAAGAGGAACCTGTTTCTGACTTTTTCGTTCCCTGCTTTACTTTGTCGATTGCCTGCAGCAATTTGTCCAGCTTCTTCATATCTCCGTCATGGTTCCACATCTCTTTATCTTCCTGTGTAAACTCACTATAGAACCGCTGCACCAGATTGGCATCTGCAATCAATGCATCTGCATTTTCTTTCGTGATTTCCGGAAATCTCCCTTCCGGCAGCAGAACATTCTCCAACAGATATTTGATTATCTCATTCTTTTTATAAGAAACCACACTGTCTTCATACATCTTCTGAACCAGTTCATCATCCTCATCCGGAAGCATCTCTTTGACTTTACGCAATTGGTCAGAGGCTGCATCTACAGCAGCAACTGCCTGATTCAGCTTTTCCCTGTCGGAAAGCTCTGAAGTATTCAGTTGATACAAATCATCCAACTGCTTCTTAAAGTCACTCATCAATTGCTTAATTTCAGAAAGTCTTTCCTGAGCCTCCTGCAGTCTTGCAAAATTGGTAACCTGTCCCTGCAATTCCCCGTCCAGATTACGATACAGGCTCCAGGCATAAGCGATCACCGCCTCATCTGAGGAAATAATTCTCTCCGGAATATCATGGATGGCATCAATTGTATTCTGCAGAGGCCCATTCTGGATTTTTTTATCCATATCCTGTTTCTTTTCTTCCAGAAGCAGAACATCTTCTTCCGCCAGCACACCTCTGTTTTTCATAGCCAGCTGCCAGAGATAATAAACCTTCTCAGCGTCTTTTTCGGTCAGCTTACCGGATAAAGCATGCAGGCCCTGCCGAATGTAAGCATTCAGTCCGCTGCCCTCCAGTGACAGAACATTCTCAATGTTACTGAGTTTTCTGTCCATCTCATCCGAGATCCCGCAGACCTTCGAACGCTCCCTGATTCTTGCAATCTCAACACGATTGTAATAGCGATACTCCTCCGGTTTTGGAAGTCTTGCAACCTGCTGGTTCACATCTTCGCGGGTAATGGAAGTATCATCGATCCTGCCATAGCAGTACAATCCCTTCGCATCGTTATAAAAAATCAGATTTCCGTCCTTATCTATAATTACACTCTGGGATGCAAATTCCGGGGTGCCGATATGCTCCAGTTTTTCAAAAGAAGGTTCCGTCTGTCCTATGGAATCTTTTACAATATAGAGATAGGAGTTGATATACTCCACAGAATTATTATCATGTTTTATCATCTCCGGTGCATATGGAACCAGATACAGGTATACCGTCTGCTGATTCTCCGCCGTGGCATAGGCTGTTGTCAGGGTAGGGGTGCCCTTGGTGATAATCTCATCAATCCGGTAGATCTCCTCCATTGTATAAGCATCAATGACACGGAATGGCTCTGCACTCCCCATCGTCTTTCCTCCGCCGCCCAGGTAAAGACGTCCGTTATAAATGACAGGTGTAGACTGTGTACCCCCGTCTTCCACATCAGATATGTAAGCCTTCATACTTTTCTGATCCAGACTTCCATCCTCCAGCACTTCATAAGACCGTACCACACATCCCGGATTACCGCTTGCCGCTATATACAGACGGTTATTTGCCTCATAATAGACCAACGTAGAAGAAACATGTTCCTGCCCAGGAAGCTTGAAAGAGGAAATCACCTCACCCGTCTTTGCATCCACCGAATAAATGGTACTGGGGTTGGGGTTGTCTTTCTTATAGGAACCGCTGGTAGCAAAGATACAGGTATCCCCGACAAACGCCGCTCCCACATTTGCGGCAAAGCCATCCGAAGTATCCGGCCGCTCCATGGTCCACACCGGGTCTACGGACACTGCGCCTCCGGTAAAATCTGAAGCCTTAAAACATGCAAACATTGCAGGCTCCCCATAGGTACAAAGATACACATAACCGTCATGATAACTGGTCTGTCCCTCGCACTGTGTTCCCAGTCTCAGATAAGAAGAGGTTCCCAGAAGTTCCAATGTATCCGCATCATAGACCATCAGATTTGATTTTCCCCTGTTATACCGGGGAACAAAGATCTTACCATCTCCGTAAGCGAGATTAATAAAGAACATAGCGCTTCCCGGCGCTTCCGCCGATGCAACCTGAACGCCGTCCGAAGTCCTGAATTTTCTTAACTCCTCCCCTATATAACAATACGTATAATCACCAACCACAATCGGAGTTCCCGGTGTGGCATCCCAATCCGTAGCAAAGCCGGAAATATTAAACTCCCATTTTAAGGTGATCTCAGAAGCAGTACGGGGAGATTTTCCGTCCGAGACACCCTTCAGCCCCTCATTGCCGAGGAACTGGCTCCAGTTCAGTGTGGTATTCTCAGTGACAGGTGAAACTTCAAAAGACTCCAGAATTCTGTTGATTCCCTGATCCGCTGCTTCCAGTCTGGACTTTGTATCCACACCCAGCATTTTTTTGTTTTTCGCTGCTGTTTTTTTATAACTCCACTTTACCGCTTCCAGTTCATACTGATCTGCCAACGTAATGTCGCCCGAAGAAGGCAGGGCTTCCACAGCCTGTATGATCTTTAAAGCTGCATCGGAAGGCTGAAAACTGCCTGCTGCACCGCTGTCTCCGGTTACGTTCACCTGGCAGACCGCATTTTTTCTGTCTCCTGACTCGCTTCCGGGATACCGTGCTTCTATGGTATAATTCCCCGGTATATTAAAGGAAAGTGTTATCTTTCCATAATTGTCTGTTTTAAGTCCGGTATCATAAAGAGGTTCTGTGTCCCCTGATTCACTGATAAAAATCTGAGCGCCCTCCACCGGCTGATTCTGATCTTCATAATATTGGTACAATAAGTCCAAAGAACTGTTTGCATTCAGCGATACCTGATTCTGGTCAAAAGCACCGTATCCAACCGCTTCCTCTGCTGCAGCTGATACGGTCATCGGCGCCGCTGAAACCGCAAACTGAGTCCCTGTCATCAAAATTGCAAGCATTACCGCTGTGAATTGTTTCCTGTTTCTCATCCTATTCCTCCATATCCCCTTCTCCACAACACACGTTTCCGAATTCTCCAAAGTTGCTTTAATCCCTCAGAAAGCGACGCCCTGCATCACTTTCTGAGGGATCTGTTTTTTACTGATTTACAGCTTCATCTATTTCCCGGATTCAAAGGTTTTCATAAATCTCATAATAATTGCAGCACATTCGGCACGATTCGTATTTCCCTGAGGATCAATTTTTGTCTGATTCTCTTTGCCGCTGATTAAATGATTTCCTACCGCCCATTTCATTGCTTCTTCTGCGAAAGCACTGACTTCACTTCCATCCTGAAATTGACTGAGTTCCCCTTTTTCTTCCGTATCATACCCCTTATATCCGGCATATCGATACATCATCACTGCCATCTGTTCACGGGTGATGGAATCAGCGGGACCGAAGTCTCCTGTACGATATCCATTTACAATGCCGACACTGTTTGCCCATAAAACCGCATCCGTATACCACGTGCCATCCGGTACATCTGCGAATATATTTTTATTCGTTACCTCCGGCTGCCCATTCATGCGATACAGTGTCACGGTAAACTGGGCACGGGAAAGCTCTGCAGCCGTGTCAAACACTGTGGGCTGTATCCCCGTCATAATTCCGTTTTCATAAACATAACGAACCGCATCATAAAACCAGTCTTCCGGTGTTACATCTGCAAAAGTCAGCGTCTGATTCTCTTTTACCGTCACTTTACAATATGGATTACTTGCCAGACGTCCGTCATTCAGATAACTTCTGGCCGAAACGATATAGGTACCTGCTTCTTTAAAGCTGATAGTAAATTCACCATTTTCATCTGTTACGATATCCGTCTTCTGATCCGCCAATATTCCATCTTTCTCACTGACATATACCTCAGCTCCAACAGCCACATCATTCCCCGTATTCCAACCTTTATAAGAATATTTTAATGTCAGCTCCTCGCCGGGTGCCAGCACTGCCTCCTCGGTCATATCAACCGGCTCAAAAGTATCCTCTACCACTTCACCAAAATATCCGAAGGCAGTGTAAAGACCACTTTTGAAATTACATTCGATGACTGTGATATTATCTCCGTCCTTAACCTCATATCCGCCAAATAATGCCGAGCTGTCAGCACCATTGACATAATACATCAAATCTCCTCCGGTTCCATTACAGTCATAGACCCATCCATTGCTGCTCACTTCAATATTTACCGGCACATCATTATCAATCATCGCCTGTGCCAACATATGAAGAGGTGTCACATAACCAGGATCATTCTCTTCATACCCCCCTGTGATACCAAGATCTTTTGCAGGGGTATAATGATCCTCCTTAAATTCATACTTTGCAATTACCGTTCCGTCGTCCATCTCAAACCGGATTGTTGCCCCCACCGGCAGCTGATGCTCCTCCGCCATCACCGGAACAGCCGTAATAAACATGGTAATAACCATAAGCATCGTCATTACCATCGACAGAATCTTCGTTACTTTTTTCTTCATACCCTTCTCCTTTCATCTTACGTTTGTTTTTAAACCATTACAGAACATAGATCATACCAAACTCCCATAAAGCATCAGACAATACGGAAAACCTGCCACCGACAGCTTTTCCGCATACTAAGACATCAAAAAAGCTATTGCCGCAACAGACAATAGCTTCTTGTACCACAAAAAAAACGGATATAAATCGCTATGCCTACGATATCCATATAATTCCTGCCTTTTGTGTCCTGACTTGGGTTCTTCCTACTCGGGCACCTTCCCACGAAATCACTCCGCAGTGGTCTCCTGCCCTTTTGTCCCCCTTACAGTAGGGATTAGCTGTTCCGGATTCACACCGGATTCCTTGCCGCTAAAAGCAATCCTTTTTAACGGCAGCAGTTCAATATAAATCTATAACTTCATTATATATGTACTTTCCAAATCATTCAATACATTTTTAGAGATACTCCACCTGTATACCATACGTTCTGGCATACGCTTCCATCCTGCTCCCCTTATGACAGCGGATGATGCAATTCTTATTGGTCAGCCATTCTCCCACCTCCTGGGGATCATGACCGATTTCCAATACCTGAAGGCGTGTACATCCGTGAAATGCCCATTTTCCGATCACATTCACCGAGGGCGGCACCTTCACATACTCCAGTCTTTTGCACTTTAAAAATGCACTGTCTGAAATGATTTCCAGATGCTCCGGCAATTTCAGACTTGTCAGACCACATTGATAAAATGCCTCTATGCCTATTTTCCTGAGTCCATCCGGAAGTTTTATTCGCTCCAGTGATTCACATTTATAAAATGCACGCCGTCCGATTACTACCACCCCTGAAGGCAGCGCAACCCGTCTCAAGCCCCGGCAGCCGCTGAAAAATTCATCCGGCAACTCCCGACAGCTCACCCGCTTATCGAACAGTGCCTGCTCCATCCTCCTGCAGTCACAAAATACTGCTTTCTCTACATGATTGACGCTTCTCGGCAAAACAACCTCCTTCAGATGGCTGCAACCGCTGAACGCCTCCCTTTTTACACTTCTCAGCTTCGGAAAAGAAACCGAACGCAGAGAAGTACAATTATAAAACGCCTGCATCTCCACAGAATAAACATCCGGCAATGTCACGTGCTTTACCCGTATGTTATTACGCAAGGCCCCCGGTCCCATAACACGAATGTTCCCGTCGGTCTGAAACGTTTCCGCAGCCTGAGCGATTGCCTCCTGTCTTTTCAGAACCTGATACCCCATTACCATCCATTCCTTTCCGAGCTCCCGCCCTCTCTCAAAACAGACTTGTCCGCTGACACAAACATCACCATACATGAAAGTCGATTGCATCACTATAATGATGATGTTGGGGTCAAAAGGTATTTTGACCCCTATGATACACGGATTGCTCCGCA
>OLGD01000659.1_pt1 | contig 64103 bp, 57 predicted proteins | sample 1605311 | NCBI WGS metagenome assembly OLGD01 (sample SAMEA3888917, study PRJEB22519) | human gut metagenome | biome: human gut; feature: human-associated habitat; material: faeces | place: Denmark | collected 2010
GTAAGGTGTTTACAAGGCGGCGCATGTCCGCCTTGTAAACGTATTGTATTTGCAAGTTTCGCGTTTTCAACGGATAAAAACCGCGTGACAAGCACGCGGTTTTTATCATAAACGATCAGTCTTCAATTACGGCTTTTCGGGTATTGATCGCACGGATCACGTCTGCCGGGAATTTCGGCCGACGGTCATAGGTATAAAGACCGTTGACTTCCTGCTCAACGTCGGTCAGTTGCGTATAGCAGAACGCGCTGATTGCGCTGTTATCCAGGAGCGCGTCCACAAGTCCTTTGTATCTGGCAAGAAACTCCTCTTCGCTCTGCGGCCGATTGCCGTATCCCCAACCGTGCTCCAAATCCTTCGGATTCCACCAAATGCCGCCGAACTCGCTGATGAACGTCGGACAGCCGCCCTGCGGATAATGCGGGAAACGTACCGCCTCTCCCTTTTCAAGCGGCAAATAATGCGCGCGAAACACGGCCGGATCCTGCTCATAGTCATGCGCGTCGAGAATATCGGTCAAATCATCCTGATGCGTCCATCCGGAAGCGTCAATATACAATCTGTCGGGGTCGTATGCGCGGGTCATATCGGCAACCATTTTGACAAAATCGCGATTCTGATTCTGCTGTGTCTCATTTAACGGACACCAGCCGATAATCGCCGGATGGTTATAATCGCGCTGCAGCACCTCCTGCCACTCGGGCAAAAAGCCGCGCCATGCCTCATAACGCGCAATATCCAGCCCCCAGTTTGCATGCTCGCCCCATACGATGTATCCCATACGGTCGCAATGATACAGAAAACGAGGTTCAAAAACCTTTTGATGCAGGCGCGCGCCGTTGAAGCCCATATCCAGAGAGCGCTGAATGTCGGCAATCAGTTCTTCATCGCTCGGCGCGGTGTAAATCCCGTCCGGATAAAATCCCTGGTCGAGAATCAAGCGCTGATAGACAACTTTTCCGTTGATATACGTTTTGCCGTCTCTCCATTCGACTTTCCGCATGCCAAAATAAGAATAAACCTTATCTCCGTCAAGGTCAAGTTCAAGGTCGTAAAGCTGGCCGTCGCCGACGCTCCAAAGATGCAGTTCGGAAAGCTGGATTTCCAGCGCCGCAACTTTTCCGGTTACAATCGTCCGCGCCTCACCGACACATTTTCCGCCAAAGGAAGCTGTGGCACGCAGCACTTTTCCGTCCGCATGTTCGCAAACCGCCTCGACAAACAAGCTCTGGTTTTCAAGAGACGGACGGTATTTGGTGCGATCTATGTAATGATCCGGTACATTTTCGAGCCATACGGTCTGCCAAATGCCGGTCGTCCGCGTATAAGAGCAGCCGATCGAAGCGAATTTACGGCACTGCTTGCCGCCCGGTTGTCCCTGACTGCGCAAAAGGTCTGTCGCAGAGATGACGATTTTATTCTCTCCGGCATGCAGCGCAGCGGTAATGTCCATCATAAAAGACACATATCCGCCGATATGCCGGCCGATATACCGGCCGTTTACATAGACCTCTGTCTCAAAATCGCAGGCGCCGATGTTGAGAAGCGTCCGGCGTCCCTCGGCTACCCATGCATCCGAAAGAGTGACCGTGCGCATATACCATACGCACTCCATAAAGTCCGTATGCGCCAAACCGGACAGCTTGCTTTCCGGGCAAAACGGAACCTGAATCGTTTCGGAAAACTGTTCCGACTGCCAAAGCTTTCTTTCCTTGCCGCTCCGGCCATGATCGATTTCAAATTGCCAAGTGCCGTTCAAATTCATCCATTCCCTGCGTTCCATTTGCGGACGCGGATATTCAGGACGTGGAATCATAATACTTTCTCCTCTGCAACATTTATTGATAGCAACCGTTTGCAAACGGCTCAAAAGCTTTCGCAAACAGAATTTATATCTATATTATACAACCGCCGGAAAATTAAGAAAATACAAAAAACTCGCGAGAACTTATATTTTGTATAGTTTTTTACACAAAAGAAGCAAAAGTTTTTCAATCTTTCTTTTCATGGAGCGTACAGCAGTCCGGCGATATACGGTTTTCAGATGATTTTCAAAGCGGCAGCCAATGAAGCGCGCAGAAAACGCAGTACACAAAGTCTCGGCGAACAGGAGGCGTTCGGAATGCGGACGCTTGCGGTATTTTACAGCATTTCCTCGATGGTATAGGCGCGGGTATAAGCGCGGCCGCCGTTTTGGTCGATCAGGGTAACGCGCACATATTTATCTATCGGTTCCATTTTGTACGTCCCCTCTGTGACGCGGTTGCCTTTTCCCTCGCATATACGGCTGCATCTGCGGATGCCGGTTGTGAAAATAATGCTTTCACAAGGTTCGGCCTCTACATGCAGCACGCCGTCCTCGCACCAAAGCGCCTTCAACAGCGGGCCGGTTGATGCATAATACTGCTTTTCGCGAAGCGCCTTTGCAAACGCTTCATAGCTGATCGATTTTGCCCGGAGCATCGTAAATGCGACAAAACTATCGCTGAGCGGATGGCCGATAGGCTTGCCGTTATGGTTATCGTCGCTTCCGGTTACGGCAATCAATTTCCCCTGGCGAAGCAAGTCGTCATAGGCATGGGCGTTGTTTTCGTCGTAACCCGCCGCGAGGCAACCGCCGTTGAAAATCTCCAGCGCGTCCATCCCCTCGTATGCACCGTATTCATTTAAGGTTTCAAGCGACCATGTCGGGTGGTTATAGGAGACAAAAAAGCCTGCTTCTTTCGCTCTCCGAATCATATCGTTGACGCCCTGCGGCGTATAACTGCGCACATAATCCTCCGCATCGCCGAAAACCATTTCATCAAAATGAGAGGCCGCATTTCCGATCATATAATTGCGCCTGTGCAGACACACCTGCGTCAGGTTGTTTTTGTCCAGTGCGATAAAACAGAGATGACAGGTTTTTCTGAGTCGGAACGGGGTATCCGGCTGACTTGCTTCCACTTCGTAACCATGGAGCGGAACAAATTCATCGTCAGCCAATTCATCGTGTGCGACAAAAATATCATGATCGGTAAAAGCCACGGCGGCATACCCTGCTTTTTTATATACTTCTTTGATTTCGGCGGGCGAAAGCTTTCCGTCGGAATACGTCGTATGACAGTGCAGATTGGTTTTATAAAATCTACCGTCCTCTGCAAAAAGATATTTTTTCATGGCTTGTTTCCCTTTCTGAATGAATTTTCGCTGCGATGTTCAAGCATATCTCACTTGATATCAAGCATAACACGCACACATTTAAATGTCAAGGCGCGAAGCGGCGAAATCGTTTATCTGATTTCGCGCAAGAATTGCAGTTCAACTGCTTTGAAAAAAATCTTTATATTCTGCAAGAACTTTAAAAAAACGCTTGATTTTTTCTATTCTTTCGTGCATATTTAAATAGGAAAAGAAAATATTTCCGCTGTTCTTTACAAAAAGCGTGTAACGGAGGGACTCATGAAAAGAAAACGATTCTGGCTGCCATTCGCTGTTTTTCTCTGCTTTTTCTGTCTGTCGGTCTGCGGTTTGGAAACCGTGCTGTACGAAAATGACTTTTCAAGCGCGGACTTGTCCGCTTTTGCGCAAAGGGGCGGCTTTACGGTGAAAGACGGAAAGCTGTATACGACAAGCGGCAACGGTCCGTCCGCATTTTTATCTTACACATTTCCCGCATCGGCACAGGGAAAGGATTACAGGGTCGATGTGGACTATATCGGTCACACCGGCATGGGCGGCATCTTAATCGGCGCGACCGGCAAAAAGCTGACAGCCGTGCCCGCATACTTTTCAGGTTATACCTGCACGACAACCACAGACGGCCAACATACATATATTGCGTATTTCAACGAGACAGGCTGGGGCGGCAACTTTGCGCCCGGCACGAACAAAATTGAATTTTCGGATATTCATTTGTCGGTTACCGTACAAAAAGGCGTGATGACCTTTCGCACCACCTCGCTTGACCGTAAAACCGAAATTCAAACTTTCCGCTATGAAATCGGCGATCATGAAAAAGACCTGTACGATACCTTTCTTTCGACGGTCGGTCTGCGAAAATATTATAATGACAGCGGCTGCTTTGATAATTTTGTAATTACGATTTTGGAAGATGACAAACTGCCCATCATGACCGAACACTTAAAGTGCGGCGATACAGATTTTTCATCGAGCGGACTTGCGGCAGACGGCGGGCTTTTGACCGGCAGCGGCGCCGCGCTTTCCGAATCGAAGCTGAGCGGGAACTACCGTCTGACCTGCGCGGTTGCAAGCAATGACATAACACGGCTGTATTTCGGAATGAAGGATGAAAAAAACGGTTACGCATTTGAGTTGAATGAAGCGGAAAAAGCCGTTTTTCTGTACAGCATCCGCGACGGCGTGTATACCTGCCTCGGCGAAAAGGAAACCAGATTGCGGAATCGTTTTTGCGACCTCACGCTTGACGTGACAGACGGTGTTGTCGCGCTTTATTATGACAATCTCCACGAGGGCGCGGCGGCTTTTCCGAAGTTTGAATTTCCGATTGCGGATGCGGACGGCAAATTTGGCTTTTGGCTGTCGGGCGGACAAATCGCAGAACTTACGCTCGGCGACGGAGCGAACATAAAGCGGGATGAAACCTATCTGAATCCGGTCTGCCCCGGCGCCGACCCGGATATGCTCTATTATGACGGCACCTATTATCTCTATGTTTACGCAGGCAACGACGGCACCAATATTTTCCGTGTCTACACCTCACCCGACCTTGTGCATTTTACGCCGCGCAATATCGTTTTCAAATGGGACCATGAACAATATGCCAATGTGAACGGCAAGTCCGCATGGAGCCCGAACGTCTTTTATTATGACGGTTTGTTCTATCTGTTCTTTGCCGCAAATCCTGCCGGAGACGACTCGGTACGCCACGTTTATTACGCCACCTCGGATTCGCCTTACGGTCCGTTCAAGCATGACGGTCCGCTGGTCGCTGTCAATCCGGATGTAAATGAGATCGACGGACATCCGTTCCTTGACGATGACGGACGCATTTATATGTCCTTTTCACGCTATGACCTGGGTGGCACAATCTGGCTTGAGGAGGTCAAAATGAAGGACGGCGTGGTCACCGCGCTACCGGAAACAGCAACGCGTGTGATTATTTCCGACCGCGAATGGGACAACGACGGTGCAACACGTCTGTGCGAAGGCGGTTTCGTTTTCAAGCACAACGGCCTTTACTATATGATTTACGCGACAGTCAGCTATGCGCGTCATTACGGCGAGGCTTTCGCCGTGGCGGAACATCCGCTCGGTCCCTATAAAAAATATGACTACAATCCGTTTCTGATACACAACTATACGCTGGACGGACCGGGCGACGCGCTTGTGATACCGTCTCCCGACAAAACCGAACTCTATCTGGTCTATCACCGGCATTTTGCCGTCGGCACGGTGCATCCGCGTCAAACCTGTGTGGATCTTATCAAATTTGTGCCCGACCCGGACGGCGGACCGGATATTTTGACGGTACGCGGACCGTCATCCACACCGCAGCCGCTGCCCTCAAACAGCGGACGTTATGACGTTAACCGCGACGGGCGCGTCACCCTTGCCGACGCGCTGAAAGCCCTGCGCGTCTGGGTTGCCGGCGGGACATACAGCGGTATTTACGATACGGATGCAAACGGTTCTGTCGGACTGAATGACGTGGTTTGTATCTTGAAAAATTTATTGAATTGACAACTGCCGACTGCAAAAGGCAAAACAAAAATCAAAAATTTGCATTATCTGCAAAATGGTCGCTTTCGGCGCAATCAGCACAGGTATTTTTGAAGCATTACATAACAAAAAATGCTTTTTGCGCTTGCCCGTGACCCATAAGCCCTTGCGATAAACAAAAGGTAGACAATATGGTAAGTTTCCATATGTCTACCTTTCTCTTCCCCCTGCACTCAGCGGATAGCTCCCGTTATACGAAAAAGCAGCCGCGCACAGGCGGCTGCCTTCTGACCGTCGAAAAACGAAGGTTTTCCGACGATGAGGCGCGTTCGCTCGCGCCGTCGCGCCGCCCTTGGCGGCACTCGCACGCCTGTAAGGTGTTTACAAGGCGGCACAGGTCCGCCTTGTAAACGTATTTGATTTGCGATTTTCACTTCTTTGACAGACTGAAGGCAGCCGCACACAGGCGGCTGCCTTCACTTTCTATCAAACGTTTTGTTGTCCTTTTTACAAGCTACCCGGCTTTGGCTTTTATTCGCTTTCAGCCATTCACCATTTTATTGATCTCTTCGGCAAAGTTTTCTTCGCGCTTCTGAATGCCCTCGCCTTTTTCAAAGCGATAGAAAGCCGTAACCGCGATCTTGCCGCCGAACTCTTTGGCGGAAGCTTCAACATACTTCTTTACGCTCATGGAATCTTCCTTGACATAAGCCTGCTCTAAAAGGCAATTTGCTTCATAAAACTTTCCGATTCTGCCGTCAACCATCTTTTCCTTAATTTGTTCCGGCTTCTTCGCGCTCTTTTCATCATTGTTGATCTGAGACATGATGATTTCACGCTCTTCAGCGATTCTGGATGCCGGAACAGCCTCGATGTTGAGATACTCAACCGGGTATGCCGCAGCCTGCAATGCAATATTCTTCGCAAATTCCGCAAAGCCGGCATTGTTCTTTGCCGCATCATCCGCGTCAAATTTCACAACAACGCCGATCGAACCGCCGCCGTGGATATAAGAACTGGTCACGCCCTCCACAACAACGAAACGGCGAATGTCCATCTTCTCGCCGATGGTAAAGATCATTTCTTTGATCTTATCCTCAACCGTAATATCCGCATCTGCAAATTTACAAGCCTTCAAAGCCGCTACATCGGCAGGTCTCTGCGCGATGATCGTCTTGAGAATGCCGCGGACAAATTCACGGAACGACTCGTTTTTCGCAACGAAATCAGTTTCGGAATTTACCTCAATCATAGCGGAAACATTGTCCTCGGTCAAAATATCAACGATGCCCTCGGCGGCGATTCTGTCCGCCTTTTTAGCGGCGACCGCCAGTCCTCTTTCACGGAGAACTTTAATCGCCTCGTCCATATTCCCGTCCGCTTCGACAAGCGCATTTTTGCACTCCATCATGCCGCAGCCGGTCTTTTTTCTAAGCTCGGCAACGTCTTTTGCACTGATTGCAGCCATAGTATATCCCTCGGATCCGCTCGGATCCTTTTCCTTTCCTCGATTTATTTCTTGTTTCTTACGCCTGAGCGGTCTCCGCAGCTTCAGCCGTCTGAGCCGCATCCTCTGCGGGCGCCTCCTGCGCCTCGCCGGCCTCGGTTTCGGGGGCAAACGCTTCGCCCTGTCTTCCCTCGATCACAGCGTCCGCCAAAACGGAAGAAATCAGCTTAATTGCACGGATCGCGTCATCGTTACCGGGGATAATATAATCCGCATCGTCCGGATCGCAGTTTGTATCGACAATCGCAACCACCGGAATGCCCAGTTTCTTCGCTTCAAGAACAGCGATCTTCTCTTTTCTCGGGTCAACAATAAATACCGCATCCGGCAGTTTCTCCATAGTCTTGATACCGCCGTAATTCTTCTCCAGATTGAAAATCTCTTTCTGAAGCGCAGCAACCTCTTTCTTCGGAAGCAGATCGAACGTGCCGTCCGCCTGCATTTTTTCAAGGCTGTTCAAACGGCTGATGCTCTTACGGATGGTTTTAAAGTTGGTCAGCATACCGCCCGGCCAGCGGACGTTTACATAGTACATGCCGCAGCGCTCAGCTTCTTCCTTGATGGTGTCAGCCGCCTGCTTCTTTGTACCGACGAGCAAAATATTGCCGCCGTTTGCAGACAGATCGCGTACAAACATATACGCTTCCTCAAACTTTTTAACGGTTTTCTGCAAATCAATGATATAGATCCCGTTTCTCTCGGTGAAGATGTACTCCGCCATTTTCGGGTTCCATCTTCTGGTGTGGTGTCCGAAATGAACACCGGCTTCAAGCAACTGCTTGATCGTAATAACAGACATAAGTCTCCTCCGGTTTTTCCACCATATGAGCTGCTGCCGCCAACCTTTCGGCACCGGGCGGCTCTATGCCCCTATGTGTGTATTAAATTTTCTGCTTATTGCAGACTTAAATATTTTACCATCTATATATGCTGTTTTCAAGACCTTTTTAAAAATTTACAAAAATTTTACACTTATTGTATCATATTCATGGAACCTTCATTCAAAAAAGCTGCGCTTTTTCCTCTTTTTTTCCTCCTTGCAGGGACATCGGCACTCATCAATCACAATGTCCACCAAAATCACATCTTCCCCGAAGCGAACAATTTTACACCAAGGGATAACCAACTCTTCCCCTTTTGAAAAGCCGGGCAGCGAGCAGTCGCCGACCACCAGCGCTACAATTTTCCCCTCGCACACTTCAAATTGAATATCCGTCACAAACCCAAGATTGCTTCCGTCCCGAATATTGATCACGTCTTTTTGTCCCAGATTGCTTGTCGAACACCGTTCCATATCGCGCCTCCCTCTGTATTTCCTATTGCTAATGATATGTTTTTATGGTAAACTACATGCAAAAGACGAAATCACTTACTGTTAAAATACTGCGGGGTGATCCTTTTGCGTGAATTTATTACACCGGATTTTGTAAAAAACGCGCTTCCGAAACGAAAACGACAGTCAAACAAATCTACCTACGGCCGTGTACTGCTCGTCTGCGGAAGCGATTGTATGCGCGGAGCCGCCGCACTGGCTGCGCGCGGCGCGCTTCGAATGGGCGCCGGACTTGTAACCGTCGCATCCTCGAAAGCCGTGATCGACACGCTCTCTGTTTCCCTCTGCGAACCGATTTATTTAGACACGGAAACCGACAATCTTTTTCAAGCGGCAGAGCGAATGCAGGCCATCGGCCTCGGATGCGGTCTCGGCCGCACAGAAAAGACGGCCGCATGGACGATCGAATTTTTATCCTCTGCCGGCGCCCCGCTGATTCTGGATGCCGACGGTATCAACGTACTGAGCGGACAGGCAGCGTTTCTGAAAGCGGCGAAGCGTCCGGTTTTGCTCACGCCGCATCCCTTAGAATTTTCCCGGCTGACAGGGCTCCCGATAGAGGCCATTCAATCTGACCGCGAAAACACTGCGAAACGGTTTGCCGCCCAATACGGCGTCACACTTTTGCTCAAAGGCGCGGACACCGTGGTCACGGACGGAGAAACCGTATATGTCAATCCTACCGGTTCAAGCGCGCTTGCCAAGGGCGGAAGCGGAGACACGCTTTTGGGTATGATCTGCGCGTTTGCAGCGCAGGGCGCGTCGCTTTTAAATGCGGCGGCTATTGCGGCCTATCTGCACGGACTGGCAGGCGAGCGCCTTTCCAAAATCTATTCGGAATACGGCGTACTGCCAAGCGATCTCCCCGAAAAAGCCGCGCAAATTCTGGCCGAATGGGGATTCTAAAGTATAAAAACCGCACAGCCATTTTCAAATTTTACATCTTTATGGATATAAAAGCAGGAAAGCAATTGTTTTTTGTCAATCTGTAATACAATAAAATTTGCGAATGAAAATAAATGTATGGTTGCAGGACAGACATACATCGTTTTGCAAATCTTCTGCGAGCAGTTCCCCAAAGTGCACCGGCGCCGATACGCAAGTATCGCGAAAGGACGGCGAAGCGCGCATATACAATCCGCTCATTGAAAAAATATTTTTTCATAAATTTAAAACAGGGAAGCTACCGCTTCCCTGTCAGCTTGTCGATCAAGATAAGAATTGCAAATAAAAAAAATACGTTTACAAGGCGGACATGCGCCGCCTTGTAAACACCTTACAGGCGTGCGAGTGCCGACAATGGCGGCGCGACGGCGCGAGCGAACACGCCCTATCGTCGGAAAACCTTGGTTTTTCGACGCTCAAACAGGGAAGCTACCGCTTCCCTGTTTTGATTACTTATACTTACGCTTGCGTGCCGCCTCAGATTTCTTTTTGCGCTTAACGCTCGGCTTCTCATAATGTTCTCTTTTGCGAAGTTCGGTAAGCACACCGGATCTTGCACACTGGCGTTTAAAGCGGCGAAGAGCGCTGTCAAGAGATTCATTTTCTTTCACTCTGACTTCTGCCATCTGAATTTTCCCTCCCCTCGCCATTGGACATTTGCCCAATCAAAGAAATAATTACACTTTATTATAGCGTTTTAGTTCCAAAAAGTCAATAGAGAAAATAGAATTTTTTGAATTATTTTACTACAATATTGACGATTTTGTTCGGAACAACAATTTCTTTCACGACGGTTTTGCCCGCAGCGGCCGCAATCAAACGTTCGTCTTTTTTCGCCGCCGAAAGCGTTTCCTCTTTGCTGAGCCCTGCCGGAAGCGTCATGGTTCCCTTAAACTTTCCGTTGACCTGAAGCGCGATCTCAACCGTCTCGTCTATTGTCTTTTCCTCACTGTACTGCGGCCATGCTTCAAGCGACAAAAGCGTGTCGTGGCCAAGCTGCTGCCAAACCTCTTCGCAGAGATGCGGCGCAAACGGACAGAGCAATTTCGCAAAAGTTTCAAGCTCATGCTTCGTCAGCCCGCCCTGATCGTATACTTCGTTTAAAAACGCCATCATAGAAGCAATCGCGGTATTAAACTTCATGCCGTCGATGTCTTCCGTGACCTTTTTAATCATTTTATGCATACCGGGTTCGAGCGCCGGTGTAACGTCTCCCGGCCGCACCATATCGGTCAAAGCCGCAAAACGCTCCAAAAAGCGCTTGCAGCCGCGAATGCTGGCCTGCGACCAGGGCGCCGATTTCTCAAAATCACCGATAAACATTTCATACAGCCGAAGTGCGTCCGCGCCGTATTCTTTCACAACGTCGTCCGGATTGATGACATTGCCGCGCGACTTGGACATTTTTTCACCGTTTTCGCCGAGAATCATGCCGTGCGCCGTCCGTTTCAGATACGGCTCCGGACAGGAAAGAATGCCCATATCATAGAGGAACTTCGCCCAGAAACGGGAATACAAAAGGTGCAGCGTGACATGTTCCATGCCGCCGTTATACCAATCGACCGGCATCCAGTAATCAAGCGCTTCTTTGGCAGCGAGCGCCTCGGTATTCTTCGGATCGCAGTAGCGCAGGAAATACCAGGATGACCCCGCCCAGTTCGGCATCGTATCGGTTTCACGTACAGCAGGCCCGCCACAAACGGGACAGGTTGTCTTTACCCAGTCCGTGATCTTGGAAAGCGGCGACTCGCCCGTATCCGTCGGCTCATAATCCTTGACCGCGGGCAGCAGAAGCGGGAGATTTTCCTCTTTCAGCGGCTGCCATCCGCAGGCCTCGCAATGTACCATCGGAACCGGCTCGCCCCAATAGCGCTGGCGCGAGAATACCCAGTCGCGCAGCTTAAAGTTTGTTTTCTTCAAGCCGACGCCCTGCTCCGTCAGCCACTCGATTATTTTTTCTTTTGCCTCCGCGACCTCCAAACCGTTCAAAAAGCCGGAATTGACCAGTTTGCCGGACGATACGTCGGTAAATGCAGCTTCTTCTACATTGCCGCCCGCAACAACTTCTATAATAGGAAGATCAAACTTCTTGGCAAAATCCCAGTCGCGCGTATCGTGCGCGGGCACCGCCATAATAGCGCCCGTTCCATACGTAGAAAGCACATAGTCCGATACAAAAATCGGAATCTCCGCACCGTTTACGGGATTGACAGCCATCACGCCGTCAAGACGAACGCCCGTCTTGTCCTTGACCAGTTCCGTCCGTTCAAAATCCGATTTGCGCGCCGCTTCTTCGCGATAAGCCGCAATCTCGGCATAATTATTCAGCTTATCTTTCCACTGTTCAATCAGTCTGTGTTCGGGCGCGATCACCATATACGTCGCGCCGAACAGCGTATCCGGCCGCGTCGTATACACGACGATGTCGTCCCCCTCGGTGGATTTAAATGTAACCTCAGCGCCGTGCGAACGGCCGATCCAGTTGATTTCCTGCGTTTTTACCCGCTCGATGAAATCCAAATTTTGAAGATCGTCGATCAGCCGGTCCGCGTAATCGGTAATTTTCAGCATCCACTGGCTTTTGACCTTATGCACGACCTCGCTGCCGCACCGCTCGCAAACGCCGTTGACCACTTCCTCATTGGCAAGCACCACTTTGCAGGACGTACAGAAATTGACATTCATTTCCTTTTTATAGGCCAGACCGCGCTTGTACAGTTGAATAAAAATCCACTGCGTCCACTTATAGTAGTCCGGATCGGTCGTGTTGATCTCACGTGACCAATCAAAACTGAATCCGAGCATTTTAAGCTGCTGCTTAAAACGCGCAATATTCCGCTCGGTGACCAGTGTGGGATGAATTTTATTTTTGATCGCATAGTTCTCCGTCGGCAGACCGAATGCATCCCATCCCATCGGGAAAAGGACGTTAAAGCCCTGCATACGCTTTTTCCGCGCGACAATATCCATCGCCGTATACGGGCGCGGATGACCGATATGCAGTCCCTGTCCCGAAGGATACGGAAATTCCACCAATGCGTAATATTTCGGTTTGGTATAATCGTTTTTCGCTTCAAATGCCTGCTTTTCATCCCAGATTTTCTGCCATTTTGGTTCAATTTCACTGTAATTATACTTCATTGCTGCCGTCCTCGCTGCCGTCAGAGCGGACATCTTCGGTTAAAAACCGTTTGATATCCACCTGGTTTTCTTCATGATATAATTTTTCCAACTTATAAAAATCGCGCTGTTCTTTCGTGAAAATATGCACGAGCACCGATCCGTAGTCCATCAATACCCAATTTCCGGTACCGCGGCCGTCTACTCGAGCCATTGAAACGCCCTGCTGCGCAGTTTGAAATTCCACTTCGTCGGACAACGCATTGACATGCGTTGTGGAACGCCCGCAGCACAGCACATAATAATCCGCTATGATCGTCTGATCCTCCACATGGATCAGTTGGATATCCGACGCGCTTTTTTTATACAGGGTTTCCACGCAAAAGCAGGCAAGTCCCAGCGGTTCATTCAAATTAAATTTTGTATCTTCCATCTGTGCTCCTTTTCCATTCTTTTCGGAATGCCATCCGACGCCTCCGGCATTTTTCCGCGCATAAGCTCGGTTGACGCAATTGCCGGTTAGGATGCGTCGCTTAAATCTTCACTGCCGGCCGCATCTTCGACAGGCGGCTCAGCCGTTGCGGCTGCCTGTGTCGTCTGCACTCCGGCGGAAGCGTATCTGGAAATATCGATCTCCTCCGTATGATCGGCCGTATAGGACTCTTCGTCCACATTTTTCGTCATAAACAGCGAATACATATACGTATCCACCGTATCATACAACGCATTGTCCCGGTCAAACATGTCCACGGTCACTTCAAAATTGTAAGAATTGAAATATTTATTGATCGCGGCAATCGTAGCGTCCCGATATACGATATAATACCATGTGCCGGTGGTATCATACTGACGCCCCTGAATGCCGGGAACGGTCATCATCGTCATCTTGGACAAGTCCACCGACAAAGCCTGTTTCGCGAAATACACAACCTGCTGCAGTTCAAGATCAGTCGTCACGTGCTTCAGCGCTTTCTCAACAACGCTCGCTATCGTGGACACGGTGAAATTATTTTTAACCTGTTCAATGCAGGCGCTGATAAACAGCTTTTGCGCGTCCACACGCCCGATATCGCCCTCAATATACCCGCTGCGGAAACGGATAAACTGCTCCGCCTGGTCGCCGGTCAGCGTCTGTTCGCCGGGATACAGATCAATATACAGATTCTGCACCGGGTCGCGGTAATACATTCTGCTCGGAACGTTCATTTTTACACCGCCGAGCGCGTCTACAATTTCCACAAAGCCGTTCAGATCCATAATCGCATAATAGTCGATCGTGATACAAAAAACCTGCTCGATGGCTTTTTCCAGTTCTTTCACCGCAGCCGAATAAGGATCCGCTTCCTTATTCCGCACCGCCTCATTATAAAATGAGGCAAGCAGTGAATTGATTTTATGATTGCCGCGGCCGATATCAATATAGGTATCTCTCGGAAACTGCATTAAACTGATCGCACCGTTGGTCACGTCAAAGGACGCAATCATCATGACATCCGTATTAAACGCCCAGCGGTCCTTGCCGAGAATCAGAAAATTATATTTTTCAGTGCGTTCAGGCCGATCGACCTCTTCTCCGGAGGGATCGGTAAAACGAATCGTACTGTCCCCCGTTTGAAACGGAAGATCAATGACCGGTTCCGGCTTGTACAATAGCAAAACCGTCACAATCGCCGCAAGCACGACAAACAAAGCGATCACACAGACAAGCACAACCGTCTGCGCCCGTCTTTTTCTTCGGCCGTTGCGTCTTGCACCGGCATTTACGGATGAATTTCTGTTGTTATTACGCTCACTCATACTTTACTGCCTCTGTTCACTCTCAAGCTTTAAGAGAAACGCGTTGCGCGCGCGAAACGTATCCGGCGCGATTACGCTTCCCCTGCTCATCAAATCATGAATGGTAAGGTCAAACGACAAAACCATTGTCCTATATAAATGAAATTGCCTTGCCTCTTTGGTACCGAGAGTTTGAACGCCGTCCCAGAAAAAACTGCGAAGCTTTTTACAATCGTCAAATTTCCGAAGCGGTTCGATGAAATCGGCGAGATACAGTATACAGTCCAAAAGAGACATATTTTCACTGCCCGCCGTGTGTTTTTTCACTGCGGAAAGGATGTCCGGCTCCGCGAAATCAGGATACAGCCGCGGAATCAGGAGCGCCGCCGTTTCGGAATGAAACACGCTTGGGCAATGCAGGGTAACATTGTCGATTATTATACCAAATTCTGAAAAGATTTGCAACTGTTTTTTACGATCATATTCTTTTGTTATGTCGTGCAAAAGAGCGGAAATCCTCGCTTTTTGAACGGATTCCGGCAAATATATTTGTGCGAGGCGCGCGGCTTCTTTCTCCACGGACAGCACATGCGCAAAGCGATAGGCGCCAAGCGATCGACCGACCGCGCTGCGCAGTTCATCTATTTTTTGCTCATCCCAAGTCATTACCTGTATAACCCCTGTGCTTGAATGTATTCCTCGACCGAAGCGGGCAGCAGTGCGGAAACATCCTCTCCACTCCGCACCATATCGCGGATTTGGCTTGAAGAAACCGCAAAAGGCACAGCCGGGATTTCCACAATATCCGCGCCGTAACGCCGCCGCAGATCCATTGCTTTTTCTCTGGCTTCCGCCGCTGTCTGCAAATCTCCGATGCGGCACATATACGCGATTTGCGCCATGCGCAGCAACTCCTCAAAGCAATGCCATTGCTCCAGCGTCAAAAGCATGTCCGTCCCGCAATAAACCGAAACAAGATCGGCCATCGGCAACAGCGCCTTTACCGTGTCCACGGTATAGCTCTTGCCGCCCCGGCGCATCTCGATATCCGAAACAAAAACATTATACCCCGGTTCCAATGTTTTTACAGCCAGCCGCAGCATATCGATCCGCTGGCTGTCGGTCGCATGGTCCTGCCGTGTTTTATGCGGCGGTTTGGCGGTGGGAATCATGTACAGCACATCCGGTTTGACGGTCTCGTAAAACGCGCGCAATGCCCGAAGATGCCCGTTATGCACCGGTGAAAACGTACCGCCGAACACGGCAAGCTTTGAAACCTTTTTCACACCAAATCAATCCTTTGTTTTGTCTTTGAGCGTCTGTACAGCACAAACCGGCTTCCGGTGACCGAAACCACATCCGCACCGGCCGCGGACGCAAGCGTGTCGGCGGCCTCTCTCGCCGTATAGCCGCTGTTTTCGAGTACGCGGGCTTTGATAAGTTCCCGCGCTTCCAGCGCATTGGAAATCTGGCGAACCGTTTCTTCACCGATACCGCCCTTGCCCACCTGAAATATGGTTTCAAGCCCGTTTGCCATGGCGCGCAGCGCCGCTCTCTGTTTACTTGTCAGCATTTTCTTTTTGATTCTCCGATCCGTTTTGCCGGATAGCCTCGGCAAACGCCAAAGCAAATTTCCGCATGGCGATTCCCCGGTGGCTGATCGCATTTTTTTCCTCAGCGCGCATCTGCGCGTAGGATTTCCCCGCCGGCGCGTACCAAAACAGCGGGTCATACCCGAAACCGCCCTCGCCGGCCGGTGCCTTTAAAATCCGGCCGGGACATTCGCCGCGCACAACGATCTCCTCGCGCCCGTCCGGGAACGAGCATGCGACAACCGAAACAAAGCGTGCCGTGCGGCATTCGTCCGGTACATTTTCAAGCTCGAAGAGCAGTTTTTGATTGTTTTTTTCCGAGTCGCATTCCACCCCCGCATACCGTGCGGAATATACGCCCGGCGCGCCGTCAAGCGCGTCCACCTCCAGTCCGGAATCGTCCGCAACCGTAATATAGCCGAGACGCGCGCCCGTGCGCGATTTAATCAGCGCATTGTCCTCAAAAGTGATTCCGTTTTCCTCGATTTCATCGAAAAAGCCGATGTCCGCCATGGATATGACTTCCGCTTCCGGAACGGTCGTACAAAGCAGCGCCTGCAATTCGGCGATTTTTCCCTTATTGTGAGAAGCCAGCAAAACTTTCATCCTAAATTCTCCTCAGTCAAACATTGCGCGCACAAATTCGTCGGGGTCAAACGGCTGAAGATCGTCAATCTTTTCTCCGACGCCGATGTATTTCACAGGAACGCTCAGTTCACTCTGAATGGAGAAAACGCATCCGCCTTTCGCCGTACCGTCCAGTTTAGTCAGAATCAGTCCCGTAATATCCGCCGCGTTTTTGAATTCTTTGGCCTGCGAAATCGCATTCTGGCCTGTGGTCGCGTCCAAAACAAGCAGCGTCTCCCGCGATGCGTCCGGCAATTCCCTGCCGATCACACGGTCGATTTTGGCCAGTTCGTCCATCAGGTTTTTCTTGTTGTGCAATCGTCCCGCCGTATCCACGATCAAGACGTCCGCGTGCCGGCTCTTTGCCGCGCTTGCCGCGTCAAACACAACCGCAGCCGGATCGGACCCCTCGTTTTGCCGAATCAGTTCCACCTGCGCGCGGTCGCACCAGACCGCAAGCTGGTCGATCGCCGCGGCGCGAAACGTATCCGCGGCGGCTACCACAACCTTTTTCCCCTCGCCGTGCAGCTGCGCGGCAATTTTGCCGATCGAAGTCGTCTTTCCCACACCGTTGACGCCGATAACCAGCAGCACGGACGGACTGCCCGCAAGGTGAAGACCGTCGTTTTCGGGCAGCATCGAAGTGAGAATTTCACGCAGCGCCACGCGAACGGCCTCGCCGTCGGAAAGTTTTTCTTCCTTCACACGGTCACGCAGCTTTGTGAGAATCTGCTCGGTCGTACCGACGCCGACATCCGCGCAAATCAACAGTTCTTCAAGTTCCTCAAAAAGTTCCTCGTCCACGCGCACAAAGCTTTTCAAAAGCGTGTCCATCTGCCCGACAAACGCATTCTTGGTTTTGGAAAGTCCGGCTTTCAGCTTATCAAAAAATCCCATCTCATTATCTCTTTCAATCGAATTTTACTTCATCCACATTCAGCGCGAGCACCTTGGAAACGCCCCGTTCGGGCATGGTGACGCCGTAGATGCGATCCGCCGCTTCCATTGTTCCCCGGCGGTGCGTAATCAAAACAAACTGCGTGTTGTCTGACATACGCTTCACATATTCCGCAAAGCGGGATACGTTCACCTCGTCCAGCGCCGCTTCAATCTCATCCAAAATGCAGAAAGGCGACGGATTGACTTTCAGGATGGCAAAAAACAGCGCGATGGCCACAAACGCCTGCTCGCCGCCCGAAAGCAGCGTCAGGCTTTTGATAATTTTTCCGGGCGGTGCGGCTTTGATCTCGATTCCGCTCCCCAGAACATCCTCAGGTTCGGTCAGAATCAGTTCGGCGCACCCGCCGCCGAACAGTTCGGCAAACACCTTGGAAAAATGATCGTTGATCCGGTTAAACGCATCCATAAACTGCCCGCGCATTTCATTCTCCAGGCGATGAATCACCGTGACAAGCTCGGTCTTTGACTTTTGCAGATCTTCGATCTGCGACGCAAGCTCGTCATAGCGCGTTTTGACCTGCGTATACTCCTCAATCGCGCCGACATTGACCGAACCGAGCGACTTCATCTCCCGGCGGTATTCGGCGGCGGACGCGGCAAGCGCGGGGCGCTCGGCCGCCTCAAGCGGCGGATATCCGAGTTCCAGCGCGGCGCCGTAGGTCAGTTCATATTCTTCAAGCATCCGTTCCGCAAGCTTATCCTGCTCCGAGAGGAGAGAATGCAGCTTGGATTCATTTTTAGTATGCGCCAGCAAAATGGTTTCTTTCTGCCCTGTCTTCTCCCGAATTTTCAACCGCGTCTCATTCAGTTTGCGCTCATACTCCGCCGTACCGGATTCTACGCTGCCGCGCTGTTCGGTCAAAAGAGAAAGTCTCGTCATATCCTGCGCAACCGATTCGCGGTTAAGGGTCTGCGCCTGCGCGAAATTCTCTATATCCGCCCTATATTTTTCCACCGATTGCAAAGCGGCCGCCGTCGTCTCCGTCAACTCACAAACGCGCGCTTTAAGCGCAAGGCGCGCGTCCTCAAGCGTCTGCGCATCTTTTTTCAGTTCGGCCAGCAAAACGGAATTTTCGCCGAGGCGCGCCTCCATTTCGCGGACTTCGTCCAGCGCCGAATTTCGCTCGCTGTCTTTATTGGCGCGGAAAATCCGGATTTCCTCAATGCGCGCCTCCGCCTCATCAGCGGCCTTTTGCAGGTTTAAAAGCTCATCGCCGAATCCGTCTTTCTGTGTGCGCAGACGCTCAATATCCGCGCGAAGCTTTTCGCACAACTCCTCATTGGCCGCAAGCTTTGCGCTCTGCGCCTCCAGCCGTGCGCGCTCCGCCGCAATCAGCGCCTGTATGATCTCGCGCTGCGCGAGCGCGCCCTCTCTGCGCGACTGTGCGTCGTGCAGCGTTTTCTCGGCGGCAGAGAGCATCCGATCCTCCGCAAAGAGCCTTTCCTCCGCCTCCTTGGCCATTTTGCGCAAGGATTTTATCTCAGCGGAACGGGTCAGGATTCCGCTGTCCCGGCGCACGGAGCCGCCCGTATACGAACCGCCCGCATGAATGACCTGTCCGTCCAGCGTGACCACTTTCACGCGGTATTTTTGCTCCCGCGCCATTTTGGAAGCGTTGTCCAGCGTATCAAAAACAAGCGTTCTGCCCAGTATGCTGCGCATAATCTCGGCAAACAGCGGATCATAATCAAACAAAAGGTCGGCGCGGCCGATATAGCCCGCATATGCGCGCGCGCGAATCATTTCCTCCGTCTCATCCTGCGCTGTGACCGAGGTCAGCGGATAAAAGGTCGCCCGTCCCGCCCTTGCCTCTTTCAGCGCACGAATCGCAGAGACCGCGACAGCTTCGTTTTCAACGGCGATATTTTGAATATTGGCGCCGAATGCGGTTTCCACCGCAGTTACGTACTGCTCCGGCACGCTGATCAGCTTAGAAAGCGGACCGTAAACCTGTCCGCCCCCGATCTTGCCGTCCGACGCGGCCTGCATCACAAACCGAACGCTGCCGGAATACCCCTCAAACAATTCCTCCATGCGCTCAAGAGACTCCGCACGGTGCAAATACCCGTCCAAACGAAGCTTTTCTTCCGCGGCGGACGCTTTACGCTTTTCCCTGTCGGCCTCGGCGGCGTCCACGTCTTTCGCAAGCGTTTCGATCACCAGCGCGGTTTGATCCGCGTTTTCTTTGTAAGCGGCAATCTCCGCCCGGATTCCGTCAATTTCCGTCTGCAGCGCCTGCGCGTCCTTTTGCCGATCCGCGATTTCATCGCTCGCTTTGGCGCTGGCCGAATCATCGGCGCTGACCGTGCTTTCCAGCGCGCCGATCCGTACCTTCATCTCAACCGAAGCGTCGCGAAGCTTCTGCGCTTCGATATGCTTTTCATCAATTTCTTTTTCAAGCGCATCCGCTCTCTGCGCGCAGGCCGCCCGGCGCTCTTCAAGACCCGCGCGCTCCTTTGCGGCAAGTTCAATTTTGGCCTTTACTTCCTCTGCCTGACAAGCAAGGCGCCGCTCTTCCCCCTCCGCTTCATCGATCTGCGCACGGGCTGCGGAAACCGACTCTGCCGATTTTTCCATCAGTTCACGTCTGTGCGCGATCTCATTTTCCGTCACCTTATACGCGCTGTCCGCCTGATGAATCTGCTCTTTGAGCGTGCCGATCTCGGTCAAAAGCTTTTCGGAGGCCATTTTGCCGCGTTGGCTCTCCTCAAACAGCTTGTCGCTCTGCGTCTCCAGCATATGCAGACTGTCCTCGGCCACTTCAAGCTCATGCTCGGACAAATGCACCGCTTTCTGCGCCGCCGCAACCTTTTCTTTCAGCGCGGCGCTGTCAAAAATCCAAAGGCGAACGTCCGCCCGGCGCTTGGCATCGTAAATCTCGAGATACTTTTTCGCCTTGCGGCTGTCCCGCTCAAGCGGACCGACGCGGCTCTCAAGTTCAGCGGCAATATCATTCAGCCGCACAAGATTTTCATCGGTAGCCGAGAGCTTTTTCTCCGCCTCATACTTTTTATACCGGTATTTGGCAATTCCGGCGGCCTCTTCAAAAACATTCCGGCGTTCTTCGCTTTTTCTGGAAAGAATTTCCGAAATTTTGCCCTGTCCGATCACCGAATAGCCGTCCCGGCCGATACCGGTATTCATAAACAGTTCATGCACATCGCGAAGCCGGACCGCCTTGCGGTTGATAAAATATTCACTTTCCCCGCTTCGGTAATACCGCCTGGTCACCGTGATCTCATCATAAGGGAGATCCATCCGATGCGCGCCGACACTGTTGTCAAACGTGACCGAAACCTCGGCAAAGCTCATCGGACGGCGCGCATCGGCGCCGCCGAAAATGACATCCTCCATTTTGGTTCCGCGGATGTTTTTGCTCGATATTTCACCCAAAACCCAACGCATCGCGTCGGATATATTGGACTTGCCGCTGCCGTTCGGTCCGATTACCACCGTCGCACCGGGTTCAAAGCGCAAAACCGTTTTATTGGGGAAAGATTTAAAGCCGTACAATTCCAGTGATTTTAAGTACACGCGCCCCTCCGATTTATCCTGATTTTCAATAAACTCTTAATAAGATATTATAAAGCATCAGGCCGTCTTTTTCAACAATTTTCAGCCTTTTTATATGAAAATCCTTTTTCAGCCGCTCCCGGTTCTCCCCGCGATACCCAACCGCTTTGGAAACCTCGCCCGGCGCGACCGATACTTCGACAGTCTTTCCGGCGCATGCACCGCCGTATGCGCGCAGCCGCTCGGCAATCATACGACCGTACAGCCGTCCCATCGTCATCTCTCCGAGCGCCGGATGAAAAGCGCCGCCCAGAACCTTATCCTCCGAGGTCAGAGACTCGCCGGCGCAAAGCCCCACCCGAATCACCGGTACTCCGTGCTGCACGAAAATTCGCAAAATATCGGCCGCGCGCTCCGCCGCTGCATCGTTTTCAAGCGGTGCGTAAAGGCCGGATTGCATCATGCCGCAAAGCTCCGTGCCGTGAAAAACAACAACCGGATATATGCGCGCGGCCGCAGCGCCCGCATCACAAATAAACGCGGCGGTTTTTCGTTCGCTCTCCGGCGTTGAGGCGGGCAGGCCGACCATCATCTGACCGACGAGTGAAAAGCCATATTCACGCACAAGCGCCGCGGCACGGGCAGAAGCCGCAGCCGTATGACCGCGCCTCGACGCACGCAGAACCGCGTCGTCCATGCTCTGTATGCCGAGTTCGATTGTGCGCACGGAATATCGGCTTAGAATTTCCAGCACTTCCGCATCGATATAATCGGGGCGGGTGGAGAGGCGAATCGCCTGTACCCGCCCAAAATCCACATATCGCTGCGCGGTTTCAAGCAGCGAAATCATCAAGGCGCGGTCGATTCCGGTAAAGGAGCCGCCGAAAAAAGCGATTTCGGTTTCCGTATCCTGCGATATGGTTGACAGGGCAAGATCAATCGTTTGGACGACATCGCCGGCGGAAAATGTCTCCACGCCCGAAATCAAGCGCTGATTGCAGAATACGCACTGATTCGGGCATCCGAGATGCGGAATAAAGACGGGAATATTGACATGCTTTTTCATCGGTGACTTCCTCCAAAACGATTTTAAGCGCCGAAAACACGGCGCTTAAAGCGTTATTTTTGTCCAAAAAGTTCAAGCGCCTGTCTGGCCGCGACCTGTTCTGCCGCGCGCTTGGTGCGCCCCTCGCCGGTGCCGATTACATTGCTGTTCAACCGTGCTTCCACCGTGAAGCATTTATTGTGATCGGGACCGCGCTCGTCTACCACGAAGTACTCCAGCACTTCCCCGCCGGCCTGCTGCACAAACTGCTGCAAAAGCGTTTTATAATCCCGCGCCGCGCCGCTGATTTCAAGCTTGGTAAGCTCGGCTTCAAGCAGAGGTACGAGAAACTTTGCGACCCTATTTTTGTCCATTCCGCAGTCGATGAAAATCGCTGCAAGCAGCGCCTCAAACGCATCCGCCAAAATAGACGGTCGCTCGCGTCCGCCTCCGAGTTCCTCGCCGTGGCCGAGACAAAGATACGCGCCGAGGCCGATCTTCCCCGCGAACACGCTAAGCGCCTTTTCGCAGACAATCTCAGCGCGCATCCGCGTCAATTCGCCCTCAGGCTGTTCGGGAAACTTCAAAAACAGGAATTCACTTGCAACAATCGATAAAACCGAATCTCCCAAAAATTCCAGACGCTCGTTGCACTCCACATATGCGCCCTTGCTCTTCGCTTCGTTTGAATACGAGGAATGCGTCAGCGCCGTATCCAACAGCGTGCGGTCATGAAACGCATAGCCAATGGCCGCCTCCAGCGCCGCTCTGTCCTTTCTCAGTCTCTGCATGATTCACTTCCTGTCAAGCGGCTCCGCCGGATCCGCCTGTGCCCGAAGTTCACCGGCATGCGCCGCAATATCATAAATAACGCCTGTATCAATATAGGCCATCGCCTGACGAACCGCATTCAAAATCGCGCGCGCATCCGAAGAACCGTGCGCCTTGATCACCGGTTTTGAAATACCGAGCAGCGGCGCGCCGCCGTATTCCGAGGGATCAAACTGCTTTTTGAACGAAGTAATCGAAGCGCGGAGCGGAAGCGCGCTGACCTTGGTAAGCAGATTTTGCCCGAACACGCCTTTGAGCGTGCGCATGAAAAATTTGCTTAGCCCCTCGATCGTTTTCAGCATGATGTTTCCGGTAAAGCCGTCGCACACCAAAACATCGCACACGTCAAACGGCACTTCTTTTCCCTCAACGTTGCCCACGAAATTGACATATTCGGACGCTTCAAGCAGCGCGTAGGCATTTTTATACAGCGCGGTACCTTTCGTCGGCTCGGTGCCGTTGTTCAAAAGACCGACGCGCGCGCAGCCGAGACCGTATATTTTCTCCATGTACACGGAACCCATCACCGCAAACTGTTCAAGCGTTTTCTCATCAACTTCCAGATTCGCGCCCGAATCCAACAGCAAAAGCGGTTTTTGAAAAGGCATAATCGTACCGATCGCAGCACGGTGAACGCCTTTGATTCTGCGGACGATCAGCGTTGCGCCGGCAAGCAGCGCGCCTGTATTTCCCGCGCTGACAAACGCATCCCCCTGGCCTTTTGAAAGCATCTGCAGACCGATCGCCATAGAAGAATCGTTTTTATCCCGCACCACGCTGAGCGCAGGATCCTCCATAGTAATCACCACGTCGGTATCCACGACGGACAGCGGCGAAATATCCAAATCCGACTCTGCGGCAATATGCTCGATCGTTTCCCTGTGTCCGATCATGGTAATCTCGACGCCGAACTCCTGACGCGCCAGCACTGCGCCCCGAATGATTTCAGCGGGCGCCTTGTCGCCGCTCATTACATCTATTAAAATATTCATTGCTTCACGCCTCTCGACTTCAATTTATAGATTCTGCCATCTCGCGCAGTGCGGCCAAAGACCGCGCCGCAAGCGCCTCATTTTTCGCTCTTTTGCCGCCCTTGACACGTTCGCCGAGCGGCTCGACAAGTCCGAAATTGGCATTCATCGGCTGGAAACTTCCGGTATTTCCGGAACTGATATAGTCCGCCATCGCGCCGATCACCGTCTTTTTGGGGAACAGCACAGGCGGCTTATCCAGCGCGCGCATCGCCGCGTTTATTCCCGCGACCAGACCGGACGCCGCCGACTCCACATAGCCCTCGACACCGGTCATCTGCCCGGCAAAAAACAACTGCGGCCGATTCCGAACCGAATAATCGGCATTCAGAAAACCGGGAGAATGCAGATACGTATTTCTGTGCATCACGCCATATCGAACAAATTCCGCATTTTCAAGGCCCGGAATCATGGAAAACACACGTTTTTGTTCGCCAAACGTCAAATGCGTCTGAAAGCCCACCATATTGAAAAGGGACGCCGCCGCATCATCCTGACGAAGCTGCACAACAGCGTAGGCTTCTTTCCCCGTGCCGGGCAGCGGCAGGCCGACCGGCTTCATCGGGCCGTAACGGAGCGTATCATAGCCGCGCCGCGCCATAACCTCCACCGGCATACAGCCTTCAAAAACGGTAAGCTCGCCCTGCTGTTCCCGGTCAAAATCTTTCAGCGCGGCTTCTTTGGCGCCGATCAGCGCCTCATAGAATACATCGTACTCCGCTTTGGTCATCGGGCAGTTGATATATGACGCTTCTCCCTTTCCGTAACGGGAAGCAAAAAACGCTTTTTCCATATCAATGCTCGAAAACTCCACGATAGGCGCCGCCGCATCGAAAAAGTAGAGCTTTTTCCCGCCGATAAAGCGGCCGATCGCCTCGGAAAGCGGCTCCGATGTAAGCGGACCGGACGCAACGACCGCAATGCCTGCGTCCGGCAATTCAGCGACCTCTTTTTCGATCACTTCGATATTGGGATGCCTTTGGATTTTGTCGGTAATATAGGCCGAAAAGCCCTCCCGGTCTACGGCAAGCGAGCTTCCCGCCGGAACCTCGTTTGCATACGCCGCTTCCATAATCAGAGAGTTCAAGAGGCGCATTTCTTCTTTCAAGAGTCCGACTGCGTTGACAACCGAATTTGAGCGCAGCGAATTGGAGCAGACAAGTTCCGCAAACTGCGCGCTGTGGTGCGCCGGCGTCATCTTCTCCGGCTTCATCTCATACAGTTTCACTCGAACGCCGCGCTCTGCCGCCTGCCATGCCGCCTCGCATCCGGCGAGTCCGGCGCCGATAATCTCAATCTGTGTCAATTATTCTTCCTCTGCCTGTTCAGCTGCCGGCGCATCCGCTTTATATCCGCACGCCTTATCATGGCAAATCAACTGATTTTTTCCTTTTTTGCGATACAGCATCTTTCCGCACTGCGGACATTTTTCCTCGGTCGGCATATCCCAGGAAGAAAAATCGCAGTCCGGATACCGCTCACAACTGTAAAACACCGTCCGGTTCCGTCCGATCTTGGAAACGATCTTGGCGCCGCACTGCGGGCAGGCTACGCCGGTATCTTTGGTACGCTGCTTTGTGAATTTACACTTCGGATAGTTTGCGCAGGCATAAAAGCTGCCGTAGCGCCCGGTACGAAGCACCATGTCTCCGCCGCAGAGTTCGCATTTGAAATCGGCAACAGTCGGTTTTTTTTCTTCCGATTCACCGGTGCTGCCGTCCTTATCGAGCGGCTTTGTGTTTTTGCAGGCCGGATAGTTCGGACATGCCGCAAACCGGCCGTAGCGCCCGTTTTTCACAATCATTTTGCTGCCGCATTTTTCACAAATAAGGTCGGTCTCCTCGGTAGGCAAAACGATTTTTTCGTTTTGATAATTCTGTTCGGCGCCCGAAAGCGCCTTGGCGAAATCCGTATAGAAATCGCCGAGTACCTGCGTCATGGTACTTTCGCCGTGCGCGATGCCGTCCAGCTGATCCTCCATCTGCGCCGTAAACGCATAGTCCACGATCTCCGGGAAATATTCAATCATCAGTTTGGTGGTGGTTTCTCCGAGCGGCGTGGGAACAAGCGATTTGCCGTCGCGCGAGACGTAATTCCGCGCGACAATGGTTGTAATAATCGGCGCGTAGGTACTCGGACGGCCGATTCCCTTTTCCTCCAAAAATTTAATCAGCGAAGCCTCTGTAAAACGCGGAGGCGGCTCTGTAAAATGCTGCTGCGGATCATATTTTTCGGCCGTCAGACGGTCTCCCTCGGAGATCGGCGGGATTTTTTCATTTTCTTCCACGTCCGCGCCGTCATTTTTAGTCTGTTCGTCCAGCGACTCCTCATATACGGCCATATATCCCTGGAATCGTACGGTGTAGCCGCTGGTACGGAAGCGGTACTCGCCCGCGCCGAATTCAATCGTCTGGGTATCAAAAACGGCAGACGCCATCTGACTCGCGATAAAACGGTCCCAGATCAGCTTATACAGTTTATACTGATCGTTTGTAAGGAATTTCCGAATCTGCGCCGGCTCCAGCGCCGCATTGGAAGGCCGAATCGCCTCATGCGCGTCCTGCGCATTCGATTTGGTTTTATATACTCTCGGATGCGGCGGGCAATAACTTTCTCCGTACTTTGCCGCGATCAGTTCCAGTGCGGCGCTCTGCGCTTCGGCGGAAATCCGCAGCGAATCGGTACGCATATACGTGATAATACCCTGTACGCCGCCGTTTTCGGAACCGAGATTGATTCCCTCGTACAGTTCCTGCGCCACTTTCATGACCCGCTGAGACTGAAATCCCAGTTTGCGCGAAGCCTCCTGCTGCATTGTGGACGTGGTAAAAGGCGGAGCGGGCTGCTTGTTTTTTGCGGCTTTCTTGACCGAGAGACAGGAAAACGCGGCATTCTGCAAAGCCGCCAATACAGCGTCAACGTCCGCTTTCGATTCAAGCTTGACTTTTTGCTTTCCCCTGCCCGCAAGACGCGCCTTGACCGGTTTGTCGTCCGCGGTTCGCAAAAGCGCATCCAGCGTCCAGTATTCCTGTTTGACAAACGCGCGTATCTCCGCTTCGCGCTCGACAATAATGCGCGTTGCCACAGACTGCACGCGCCCTGCGGACAATCCGCTTTTGACGCTTTTCCAGAGAAACGGACTCAGCTTATACCCCACAATGCGGTCTAAAATCCGTCTGGCCTGCTGTGAATTTACAAGCTCCATGTCGATCTCACGCGGATGCTTAATCGCGTCCTTGACCGCGCTTTTGGTCACCTCGTTAAAAGCGACGCGGCAGCATTTTTCGGGATCCAGTCCGAGTGCGTTTGCCAAATGCCAGGAAATCGCCTCACCCTCGCGGTCAGGGTCGGTCGCAAGGAAAACCTTGCTCGCCGCCTTAGCGTCCTTTTTCAAAGCCTTTATCAATTCGCCTTTGCCGCGAATATTAATATAATGCGCCGCAAAGTCATTTTCAATATCCACGCCGAGCGTACTTTTCGGCAGATCGCGGACATGCCCTTTGGAGGCGACCACTTTATAGTTGCTGCCGAGATAGCTTTTGATCGTACTCGCCTTTGACGGCGACTCCACAATAACCAAATTTGCCATTCTATTTCTCTGCTGGTGCAGTTCCTTTCTTACTTAATACATGACCGACAGTACCGGTTTCCCGGCAGACTGACGGCCAGTCCCTTCACCGAAAGGGAAATCAGATGCATGCTTACATCCGCAACCGTCTGCCCGGTGGCGCTGACAAGCATATCCACGCTCACGCCGCCCTCCTCCGGGAGACAGTCATATACCGCCTTTTCACATTCGGGCAGCATGATAAATTCAGAATTTCGCGCGGTATTTTCCGCGTCGTGCTGCGGCAAATCCGCCGCTTCCTCTGCAAATTCGTCCGGTTCGGCGGCAGGCTTTCGCAGATGTATAAATTTCGTGTCGGAATTGCCGGCGCTGACGCCGTAACGGCGCATCGCCCGTTCGGAATCATACCGTTTGCTGCCGATGGCGCAAACATCCACATCCGGGAATGCGGCAGGATCGAACGAGGTCAAAATATCCGCGGCGCAGGTCACAAGCCGCGCGCCGTTTTTAATCAATTCATTTGTACCGGCGCTGTTCGGAAATCCGACATTTCCGGGCACCGCAAATACGGGACGTCCCTGCCGAATCGCATTCCGCGCCGTAATCAGCGCGCCGCTCTTGGCCGGTGCCTCAACGACAAGCGTACATCTCGACAAGCCGCTGATCAGTCGGTTGCGCTGCGGGAAATTGCGTCCGTCCGGCTCTGTGCCGGGCGGATACTCGCTGAGTAAAAATCCGTCATTCAAAATACTTTTGCAAAGCTTGGCGTGCACGGCCGGATACACCCTGTCCAGCCCGCAGCCCAGCACCGCCGCGGTTTCCGCCTGCGCGTCCAGCGCGCCCGCAGCCGACATACCGTCGATTCCGAGCGCCATTCCGCTGACGATCACCGCGCCGGCCGAAGCAAGATCATAGCCCAAGCGATACGCCATATCCCGGCCGTATTCGCTCATGGTGCGCGTACCCACGACGCCGATGCAAAGACGCTTGTCAAAATCTACAGGCTGTCCTTTGAAATAGAGCAGCGCAGGCGGCGTCGCAATATATTTCAGAACAGACGGGTATCGGGAATCGCTGTATGTAAGAACGCCGATCCCCAGCCGCTTACAGTCCTCCAAAATCCGTTCGGACCGAGAAAGCTCCTTGTTCAAAAGACGCAGACGAATGCGCTCCGGCAGCCCTTCGACCGACAAAAGCGCATCACGCTCCGCCTCATAAATCGCTTTTGCGGACACAAACTTTGTTACGAGCAGCGCAAGATACGGGCTGGCTGCGCCGAGCCGTGTGCTAAGCCATGTCCAATATACGCTCTCACTCATACATATTACCTTTCCGCTGCGGTTATGACCGCTGCATAAATGCAAAAATCGAAGCGGCTACAGCGGCATTCAGAGACTCCGAATCCGGCCGGATCGGAATATACACGCTGCCGGAACACGCCGCCGAAATTTCCGGCGGGATACCGTGTCCTTCATTGCCGATCAAAAAACAGTCGTTTTGCCCAACGCCAACCGTGTCCGCGCTGCGCGCGCCCGGACGAAGCTCGGCGGCGAAGACCCGGCGTCCCGAAGCGGTCAGCGCCAATACGGCCTGCCGCATCTGTCCGACCAAGTCCACCTTGATTTTAAAAAGCGCACCCATCGCGGCGCGCATGGCGCGGCTGCTGTAAAGATCCGCGCTGTCCGCGCTGAATATCAGCCGGTCAAAGCCGAACGCCGCCGCGCTCCGAACAATCGTCCCCGCATTGCCGGGATCGCGTACCGAGCACAAAAGCATCAGCTTTTCTCCGGCATAGCGCTTTGCCCTGCTTTCTTCAAATACGGGAACGGTTCTGATATTTTTTAAAAAATTCAAAACGCAAATAACGCCTTCGGGAGCCTTTTCACTGCTGATTTTATCAAAAGCGGATGCGGAAAGCGTGAAGAGACGCGTTTTTTCATATACAGAGATTCCGCGCATCGCATCCAGCGTTTCGGATGCAAGCGTCCCGGTCTGTCCCTCGCGCAGAAGCACCGCCTCAATCCCGGCGCGGCACCCGACCGCCTCGGAAAATAGTTTTGCTCCCTCGCACAGAAACAATTCGTCCGTCTCCCGATATTTTTTATCCGCAAGTTTCGCATATTTGACTACAACAGGATTCGCTCTGCTGCCGATATACACATTTTCAAGCACAAGCGGCCTCCAAAAAGCAAGATTTCCGAGATGCGGCGCATTCATTTTAAAAGCGCCCTTAAAAACGCCAAAAACCCGGCTTTTACCGGGTTTCTTTTTGAATTAAAGCGCAGCTTTCGCTTTTTCAACCAGAGAAGCAAACGCTTCCTTGTCGTAAACTGCGATCTCAGAAAGCATTTTTCTGTTCAGTTCGATACCCGCGAGCTTCAGCCCGTGCATAAGCGTCGAATAATTCATGCCGCAAACCTTCGCCTGCGCGGAAATTCTGGTAATCCAGAGAGAACGCATGTCTCTCTTTTTCATCTTTCTGCCGGCGAACGCATAATTGCCGCTCTTAAGCACGGCCTGTTTCGCCATCTTAAAGTGTTTGCTCTTTGCGCCCCAATATCCTTTTGCAGCCTTTAATACGCTTTTTCTTCTCTTGCGCGTCATCATAGCGCCTTTTACTCTAGCCATTTTATTGAATCCTCCAAATTCCTGATTTTACGGCGCCCGATTATTTCTGAATGAGCGCTTTGATTGTGGGAGCCATCGATGTGCTGAGGTATGCGCCCTTGCGAAGCGATCTCTTGCGCTTGGCCGTCTTGATACCGAGCTTATGACGATGCTGCGAATGATTCATTTTCACTTTTCCGCCGCCGGTAACGTCAAATCTTTTTGCCGACGCCTTATGTGTCTTGATTTTTCCCATGGTTCTATCTCCTTTTGATTTTTTCAAAAAATATGCAAATTCCCGAGAATTTACCGGATTACTTCTTCACGGGCGACAGAACGACAGACATAAATCTGCCCTCCATCGAAAGGCCTTTCTCAGAAACGCCCGAACCGCTGCACGCCTCAAGGAATTTCTCCAGCATGGAACGTCCGATATCCTGATGCGCCATTTCGCGTCCCTTAAAACGGATGATCGCCTTGACCTTATCTCCGCCGTCCAGAAACTTGCACGCCTGATTGACGCGAGTCTGAAAATCATGCGTATCGATCCGGCAGGACAACTGCACTTCTTTTACCTTGACGATCTGCTGCTTTTTGCGTGCCTCTTTCTGTCTCTTGTCCTTCTCAAAGCGATACTTGCCGTAATCCATGATGCGGCATACCGGCGGCTCCGCCTGCGGAGACATCATAACAAGATCCAGTCCCTTGCCGTAAGCGAGTTCCTTTGCATCCTCCGTAGAAAGAATGCCGATCTGTTCGCCGTCTGCCCCGATAACACGCACTTCTCTGACCCTGATATCGTCGTTAATCTGTGTCGAATCCTTTGCGCTAATGCTGAACACCTCCAAGAAAAAAATAAATGCGAAGAAAAATTCTCCGCATACAAACAATGCGCCGACCGGCTGCATTTTCTGAGTATTGACCGCGACCGCTGAGCGCTGCCGGGTGAGAACGGAGTACATTCTTCTTTATTGCTTTGAAATTATAGCATATCCCGCGCCGTCTTGTCAATCCTTTTTTGAATTTTTTTCGCAGTTTCGCAAATATCAGGAAAAAAACAAAAAAACATCACACTTTTTTTAATTTGACCTATAGAAATCGGAGCGTATATATGGTATACTATTAAATTGAAATATTATGTTAAGCGAAAGGACTGCCACGGCAGAAAAAATACATGTCAATTTCACTGCATTCAACCGACCGGTACAGCGTCCCGGTCTTACCGCTGCGGGGAATGGTCGCATTTCCCTCCGTTCCGCTCAGTATTGAGATCGCACGTTCAAAATCGATCGATGCGATCCGCGCCGCCGAACAGAGCGACGGATATATTTTGCTTCTGGCGCAAAAAGATTTGTCTGTTGAAGATCCCGGAGCGGACGATCTGTTCGCGGTCGGCACGATTGCCAAAATCAAGCAATCCATTAAAACAGCCGAGGGCGCCGTGCGTGTTCTGCTTGAGGGGCAGAGCCGTGCCGAAATCGAGGCGTATACGCAGGACAGCCCCTATATCCGCGCTTTTGCGGCGCTGCAAAACACTGCGGAAGCCGAAGCCTCCGTACAGTCGGAAGCGCTGATCCGTCAGGCACATGCCGCGCTGACGCGCGTCGCAAAGCTGATGCCGAAAATTTCGGATGAGCTTGTGTTTGCCGCGCAGGCCATCAGCCAGCCCGGATTGCTTGCGGATTTCATTGCCGTAAACTTTCTGTTCCGATACGAGGACAAACAGGAAATCCTGGAAATATTCGATCCGCAGTCGCGGCTGGAAACCGCCGCCGCACTGCTCCGGCAGGAAGAAGAAATTCTGCACTGCGAAATGGATATTCACAAAAAAGTACGTGCGCGGCTGGAAGAAAACCAGCGCGACGCCTACCTGCGCGAACAAATGCGCGTCATTCAAGGCGAACTCGGCGACGACGGCGCGGATGACGCCGACGAATTTTTTGACCGCATTGAAGAAGCCGCGCTTCCCAAAGAAGTCAGGGAAAAGCTTGAAAAAGAGGCCGCGCGCCTTGCCAAAACGCCGTACGGCTCGGCGGAAAACAGCGTTCTGCACAATTACCTGGAAGAATGTCTCGACATTCCGTTCGGCAAGTATACGAAACCTGTTTTCGATCTCGAACAGGCAAGCAAAATCTTAGAGCGCGATCATGACGGGTTGAACGAGGTCAAGGAGCGCATTCTGGAATTTTTAGCCGCGCAGCAGTTTTCCGGTCAGAAGGGCGGCCAGATCCTCTGCCTCGTCGGACCTCCCGGCGTCGGAAAAACATCGGTTGCCGCTTCGATTGCCGAAGCGCTCGGCAGAAAATATGTGCGCGTATCGCTCGGCGGCGTGCGCGATGAAGCGGATATCCGCGGGCACCGCAAAACCTATGTCGGGGCGATGCCCGGCCGTATTGTCGCCGCCCTGCAAAAGGCGGGCGTGATGAATCCGCTGATCCTGCTGGACGAAATCGACAAGCTGACCAACGACGCGCACGGCGATCCCGCCTCCGCGCTCCTTGAGGTGCTGGACAGCGAACAAAACAAGTCGTTCCGCGATCATTTTACGGAAATTCCGATCGACCTTTCCGAATGCGTATTTTTAGCCACGGCCAACACGCTGGACACCGTTGCCCGTCCGCTGATCGACCGAATGGAGATTTTGCATCTCGATACCTATACGCGCACCGAAAAGCTGCGCATCGCCAAAAATCACTTGATTCCCAAGCAGCTGCAAAAATACGGGATGACCAAAAAGCAGTGCGTAATCACGCCCTCCGCTACAGCGGAACTGATCGATTACTATACAGCGGAAGCCGGCGTCCGGAATCTGGAACGCACGCTGGCCGCGCTCTGCCGTAAGGCGGCAAAGGAACTGCTCGGCGGCGCCGAGAAAGTCACCATACGCGCTTCCGATATACAAAAATATCTCGGCGCGAGGAAATATCTGCCCGAAAAGCTGTCCCCCGCCGACGAGGTCGGCGTTGTCAACGGTCTGGCCTACACTTCGGTAGGCGGGGATATTCTGAAAATCGAAGCGGCGATTCTCGACGGATCCGGAAAAATCGAAATGACCGGCTCGCTCGGCGATGTCATGCGGGAATCCGCAAAGCTTGCCGTCAGCTATGTCCGGATGATTGCCAAAGACTACGGTATCGACAGCGATTTTTATAAAACCAAAGACATACATATCCATTTTCCGGAGGGCGCGGTTCCCAAAGACGGCCCCAGCGCCGGTGCAGCCATCGTATGCGCGCTGGTCAGCGCGCTCAGCGGCACACCGGTCCGGCGGGATGTGGCGATGACGGGGGAATTCAGTCTCCGCGGCCGTCTGATTGCGATCGGCGGCCTCAAAGAGAAAACCATGGCGGCCTATACGGGCGGTATACGCACCGTCCTGATTCCCTGCGATAATGTAAAAGACCTTGAAAAAATCGACCAAGAGGCGCGCGCGCATCTGAATATCATCGGATGCCGCAGCATACAGGAAGTGCTCAGGCATGCGCTGGCAAACGCCTCCGCCGCCCGGCGGCACACGGCCGCGCGCATCCAAAAAGCGCCCGAAGCCGCCCGCAGCGCAAAGGCAAAACACAGCGGCGCGCCTCTGTGAAAGGAACGCATGAACATCAATCTGCAAAATGTGAAGCTGGCGATCAGCGCCGGGAGGCCCGAACAGTTTCCGAGAAAAGCGATTCCGCAAATTGCTTTTTCCGGGCGTTCCAACGTCGGAAAAAGCTCGCTTATCAATGCGCTGCTCGGCCGCAAATCCTTAGCGCGCGTCAGCAGTTCGCCCGGAAAAACGATCACCATAAATTTTTACGAGATCGACGGCAAATGCTTTTTGGCCGATCTGCCCGGCTACGGGTTTGCCAAGCGTCCCCCGGATGAAAAAGCGGCCTGGTCGGCGCTCACCGACGGATATTTTACGGCGAATCCGAACCGGGATCTTCTGCGCCTTGTCGTGCAGCTGATCGACGCTAAAGTCGGCGCGACAAAAGACGATCTTCAGATGCTTGAATGGCTGGCGCAGTCCGATATTCCCTTTGTAATCGCCACCACCAAAAACGACAAGCTCTCCAAAGCCGCCGAAAGCCGCGCCGTGGACAGTCTCTCCGCCCTGCCGTTTGTCCGGCATGCAAAAGAGATCATCCCCTGCTCCTCCGAAACGCGCGCCGGCTGTCAGCCTCTCTGGAACGCCATCTTAAAGTACGCCGATCTGATATAGGAGTCGATCATGGATATTTTGGAAATTTACAGTTATATCATCCGCGTTCCAATCGTTCTGCTGGCTCTGACCGTGCACGAAGTTTCACACGGTTACGCCGCCTACAAGCTCGGCGATCCGACCGCGCGGAACCTCGGACGGCTCTCACTGAATCCGCTGAAGCACCTGGATCCGCTCGGCGCGCTTTGCATGCTTCTGTTCCGTTTCGGATGGGCAAAGCCGGTTCCGATCAATACAAGATATTTTAAAAAGCCGCGGCGGGACATGGCGCTCTCCGCGCTGGCCGGTCCGCTGTCCAATATTTTAATGTCTTTCGTCGCCTTTATCGCAAGCCAGTATGTTTATAAATACGGCTGTCATGACGGCTATGTGGATTCAAACATTCTCGGCGACAAAATTGCCTTTCTGCTGTTTCTTTTTCTATTTACCTTTTATCAAATGAACCTGTGTCTCGGCATTTTTAACCTGATCCCCATTCCGCCGCTGGACGGTTCACGCATCCTGTTCGTTTTTTTACCGGACAGAGTATATTTCGGCCTTATGAAATACGAACAGTTCATTTCCATTGCGCTGATCGTCGGACTCTGGACGGGACTGCTCGACTATCCGCTCAGCTGGGTGATCGGCTCCATTGAGAATGCTTTTACTTTCGTGGCCGAATTTCTGCCTTTTTTATAAGAAATTGATACAAGCGAGGCGATCATTGTGGAGCAGCTTACCTATAAATTGGATATTTACGAAGGGCCGCTGGATCTCTTGCTGGATCTGATTGCCAAAAACAAACTGGACATCGCCGATATTCCGATCGCGCTGATCTGCGATCAATACATGGCTTATATCGAACAGGCGCGCGCCATGGATATGGAACTCGCCGGTGAATTTATCGTTATGGCAAGCGAACTTTTGTATATCAAAAGCAAAGTTCTTCTGCCGCATGCCGATCCCGAAGAGGAAGACCCGCGCGCATCGCTTACCGAAATGCTGCTTCTATACAAGCAGGCCAAAGACGCCGCGGAACAACTGGCGCCGATGTACTCCGTATACGGCGGCCGCCTTGAAAAAGAAGAGGATGAGGTTCGCGGGGCAACCGAACTGCCGGACGGCCTTTCGCCGGAATTGCTCCGCCGCGCCATTCACGCGGTTTCGGCAAGGCTCTCCGAACTTGAAGCGGCGCACAGCCGGAACCTGTCTCCGCTCGTCCGCGAAGCTGTGGTTCCGGTATCCGAAAAAATCGAAGAAATCGTGCATATCCTTAAAAAGAAGCCGGCGACGCTCCGAAGTTTTCTATGCAGTGCAAAAACACGGTCTTCTCTGATCGCCGTGTTTATGGCGCTGCTGGAACTCATCAAAGAGCATACCGTCACGCTGCAGAGCAAAGACGAGGACACGGGCAATGTCGGCGATGATGTTCTGCTTTCTCTGAACGACAGCGCCGATCTTCGCATTCCGACAACCGAATTTTAGGAGTTTAAAACATGTCCGAGATGTTTTCCATTACCGATCAGGCAAAAGAAATCCTGGAAGCGGTGCTCTTTGCCGCCGGTCACCCGCTGACCTATGCGCGCCTCGCACAGATCTTTGAAATCTCCCCTGAAGAAGTCCGGGATATGGTCACCGAGTACGCGGAAGAATACAACAGCGGCAAGGTCACGCGCGGCATTATGATGCTGACATTTGAGGATGCCTGCCAGCTTTGCACAAAAGAAGCCTATATACAGGAAATCCGCACGGCGCTCGGCATTCGCCGCGGTGGAAATTTGTCAGCTTCCTCGCTTGAAGTACTGGCAATCGTCGCCTATAATCAGCCGGTTACCCGCGCTTATATCGATATGATTCGCGGGGTGGATTCGGGCTATGCGGTCAGCACACTGACCGAACGCGGTCTGATCGAATCCAAATCCCGTCTGGACGCTCCGGGGCGTCCTATGCTGTACACGACGACATCCGCTTTTCTGCGCTGCTTCGGCCTCAGTTCGCTCGATGAACTGCCCGAACTCTCTAAAAATGAGGGCGCGCTGCTGGATGCGCTGAAAAATCCGGACGGCGACCGCACTTTGGAAAATTTTGCACAGGAAAATTGACTAATCTATCGCCATACAGTCAAAAATTGATTCGCGGAGGTGAGCGCGCTGACTATTCTCTATATCATCTTAGCTATTATTCTGCTATTTTGCGCGCTTTTGTTCCTGCGAATCCGATTCGTTATCGAATGCAATACCGACATTTCGGTAAAACTGAGTATTTTCGGTATAAAATTCAATCTGTATCCGAAAAATAAATCCAAGATTAAGCTATCGGCTTTTAAAAAAGGATATCCGGAACCGGCAGAAAAAAAGCAGGAAAAAAAGCCGCAAAAAGTGAAAGACACCGCCGCAACGCCGTTTACCGATAAAATTTCAACATTGACAGAGCTTGCGCGTCTGTTTTTTTCAAAATTTTTCCGCCACCTGAGACTGGACATTTCAAAAATCCTCGTCACGGTCGGCGCAAAAGACGCGGCGGCGTGCGCCGTTACGTATGGTGTGATTGCGCAGTCGGTCGCCTATCTGCTTGAATTTCTGGATACGCATTTGAAGATCAATAAAAAGCGGCGGGGTGCGATCAATGTGCTCTGCGATTTCACCGCCGAGAGCGTGACGTATGATATTTTGATCAGCGCTTCCATGACTGTCTGGCAACTTCTTGACATCGGCATATCTTTCGCGTATAATTATCTAAAAGGCGAAGATATTTTTCACATTTTCAAACCGAAACAATAATAGCTACGGAGGACATTACCATGGCGGAAAGCAAGATAAACGATATAATCAAGGTCTCTCTGGAGAAAATCAAAGATATCGTCGGTGCGGAAACGATCATCGGCTCTCCCATCACCACTGCCGGCGGAACAACCATTATTCCGGTTTCAAAAGTTGCCGTCGGTTTCGCGTCAGGCGGTTTCGACTACGACACAGACAAGGGACAAAGCAAAGACGCAAAGTCTTCCCTTTTGAAGTCGGCCAATTTCTCAGGCGGCGGCGGAACCGGGATCAGCGTTTCTCCGATTGGCTTTCTTGTGGTAAGCAGCGAGGGACACGTTGAGCTTTTAACCGTAGATAACCCGAACAGCGGCGATTCCATTGATAAGCTGGTTTCTGTCATCGAACGCTCGCCTGAAATCATTTCAAAAGTAAAATCCGCTTTTTCCGGAAAAGCGGAAAAAGAAAATTAAATCAGCGCACCGAATTTGTACCCGCCGAATAGAATCTGCATATCTGCAAAGACTATGCATGTTCAAAGGACGGTGATTTTATGTACAAATTCGGTGATTTTTTACAGCGGGTTTCCGCGTTTTCATTCCTATTAATAATATGCGCGCTGATCTGCTGCCCAAATGCAAGCGCACGGCCGGCGCTTTCTGCGGAGAGCGCCATTCTGATTCGCGCGGACACCGGCGAGCCGATTGCCGAATACAATGCCGATCACAAAAGCGGCATGGCCAGCACGACCAAAATTATGACTGCGATTCTCGCGATCGAAAACGGGGATCTCGACCGTGAAATCACGGTGCCCGATCAGGCGATCGGCGTTGAGGGGTCTTCCCTGTATCTGAAGCAGGATGAAAAGATCACGATGCGGGATCTTGTATACGGACTTCTTTTGCAAAGCGCAAACGATGCAGCGGAAGCCATCGCAATCGAAATTGCAGGCAGCATTGAGGCATTTGCGGATAAAATGAACCAAAAAGCGGAAGAACTCGGCCTTAAAAATACGCATTTTACAAATCCGCACGGCCTTGCGGACGAAAATCATTACACAACGGCGCGTGAACTTGCCATGATTGCAAAATACGCGCTGGAAAATCCGATCTTTCGTGAAATATGCTCCACACTGCGCGCGACGATTTCCAATAACGGCGACGGGAACCGATATTTGATAAACCACAACAAGCTGTTGGCCGTCTATGACGGCACATACGGAGTCAAAACCGGTTTTACAAAGGCAACCGGACGCTGCCTCGTCTCCGCCGCCGAGCGAAACGGCGTCAGCTTGATTGCCGTCACACTGAACGCACCGAGCGACTGGAACGACCATATGTCTCTGTTCGACTACGGATTCGATACCTACGAATGTATTGACTTAGCCGCTTCCGGCGAGATTCAGTGCAAGCTCCCCGTCATCGGCGGCGTGTCCGAAACCGTAACGCTCACCAATACGCAGCCCCTGCGTGTATGCGTAAAAAGGAACCGCGGCAGCATCGTATCGCGCATCGAACTCAATCGCCCGCACTTTGCTCCCATCTACGCGGGACAAGTCCTCGGACGCGTTGTTTTTCTTTTAGACGGCGTCGAAATCGCTTCCGCAGATTTGGAGGCGTCCTCCTATATTGAAAAAACAGAACCGAAAAAACGTTTTTCAATATTTCAAAAAATTTTTCAGACAGGATAAAAATGGAACCCATCAGACTTCAAAAGTTTTTCACCGATTGTAAAATAATGTCCCGGCGGGCGGCGGAAGCCGAAATCGCTGCCGGAAATGTTTTCATAAACGGAAAGCCCGCGAAAATCGGGGATAAAATCGACCCCGACCGCGATGTCGTGGTCTATAACGGCAAAACCGTCCATTATCTCCCTACTGAGCATATCTATATTCTGCTGCACAAGCCGCGCGGCTATCTGACCAGCATGCGTGATGACCGAGGCAGAAAATGCGTCCCTGAACTTTTAAGCGACCTCGGCTCGCGCGTGTATCCGGTCGGGCGTCTTGATCTGAACTCAGAGGGACTGTTGCTGCTCACAGACGACGGTGAACTCACCAATCTGCTCACGCACCCGAAGCACCACATTCCGAAAGTATATCAGGTATCGGTGCGCGGCGAATTGTCCCCCGAAACGCTGGAGAAGCTCCGGGCGCCGATGCTGATCGACGGATACAAGACCCACGGCGCCGAGGTTGAGCAGATCGAACAACACCGCGGCGGCGGTAAACTGAGAATCACGCTCTTTGAGGGGCGGAACCGGCAAATCCGAAAAATGTGCGAACAGGCCGGCCTTGCGGTCGGCCGGCTCTGCCGCGTGCAGATCGGTGAAATCAGGCTCGGCAAGCTTACGCTTGGGAAATGGCGTTTTTTGAATCATGCCGAGATCCGCTATCTGCAAAATTTAAAGAAAGATTTTTGACGGGGTTACATAATGCTTATACTGAAACCGATTCAGGAAAAACGTGTGCAGGAAGCGATCTGTGCACAGTGCGGCGCAGCGTACGACGCGGATATGCTCGCCTATGCCGCACACGCGGACGATTTGCTGCTCGGTGTTTGCCAATTTCGCTTTTACAGCAATTTTGCTTTTATAAAAGATTTGAAGCCCGCACCCGGAACAGAGGACTTTGAAGCCATGTTTCTTCTGGCGCGTGCGGCAATGAATTTCATCGATCTGTGCGGCACGCATACCGCTCGCTGTACAAATGAAACCGGTGAAATACGTCTGCTTTCGGCACTTGGCTTTCACGAGATCGACCAAAATCTGTATGAATTATATTTGCCTGACATTTTCCATGGAAAATGCGGGTCCGGCGAAAAATAAAGAAGCGAGGCGAAAACCGCCTCGCTTCTTTATTTCGACAATATACGACATAGATTTGTAGCAATCCGATAATATGAAGTGTAAAAATTTGGTAATTATTTCGTTTCCATTTCTCTTGAAAAAATTACCATATTATGGTAATATAATAGCGTAATAACAATTTAATTCAAGAAGGAGCGTACATAGCGTAAATGGAACTGAACACTAAAATTCTGATTGCCGATGAAAACCTCGAACAAAGAAATCTTTTGAAAGATAATCTTTATCATGCAGGATATCGAAATGTAGATGTCGCTGTCAACGGCGAAGATGCAATTCTCAAAATCAACCGCACACACCCGGACATTGCAATTATTGATATTCTGCTGACAAAATTGGATGGCATCGGCGTACTCCGCAATGCACGCACGATTGATTTCGGAAAAGACATGCCTACCTCTTTCATTGTGATTTCCGCCGCCGCCAATCAAAATCTACTGTCTGATGCAACGAAACTCGGTGCGGAACTTTGTCTGCTGAAACCATACAATTATACCAGCCTGATCGAACACGTTGACGCCATTTCCGAGCGCAGAGGCAAAACGCGCATCTCTTCTATACACACAAACGAAAGCGCACCGGCGCCTGAAAATCTGGATCTGGAAACGCAGGTTACGCAAATTATCCATCAGATCGGCGTACCTGCACACATCAAAGGATACCAGTACCTGCGCACCGCAATCCTGATGACGATTAACGACAGCGAAATCATCAACTCCGTAACAAAGGTACTCTATCCGTCTGTTGCCAAGAAATACTCCACGACGACTTCCCGCGTCGAGCGCGCCATCCGCCATGCCATTGAAGTCGCTTGGGATCGCGGCGACGTGGACACACTGAACGCTTATTTTGGATATACCATCCAAAACAATCGCGGAAAGCCCACAAATTCTGAATTTATCGCCATGATTGCGGACAATCTCCGTCTGAAACTGAAACTGTTCTAAAGAGAAAGCGCTCCGCGCACAATACAATTTATATGTTTTAAAATGCACCTCAAAAGTACGCCCGAATGATCGTTTCAAGATCACAGGATGCGCAAAATGAGGTGTATTTTATTTTCCCTCTAAAAAAGGCGCTGCGATGCATCTCATCGGGCGGCAACGATATACATATCCGTATGCCCCGCGCGCCTTGAAGCCGAAGCAAAGCGCAATTGTTCTATATAAAAAGGAGCGGCTTATTGCCGCTCCCAAAACCGTTTGATAAAAATTCTATCAAAAAGCAATCTTATTTTCAATATAAGCCCGAAGTTCTTCGATCTTGACCCGCTCCTGCTCCATAGTGTCGCGATCCCGCACGGTCACACAGCCGTCCTCAAGCGAATCGAAATCATAGGTAATGCAGATAGGCGTACCGATCTCATCCTGGCGGCGATAGCGTTTTCCGATTGAACCGGCCTCATCAAAATCAACCATAAAGAACTTTGAAAGTTCTTCCTGCACTTCAGAAGCCTTTTCGGACAGCTTTTTAGACAAAGGAAGCACGGCGGCCTTAAACGGCGCCAGCGCCGGATGCAGATGCATAACGACCCGCGTATCGCCCTCTCCGACCGTCTCCTCGTCATACGCTTCCACCAGAAAAGCGAGCGCCACGCGGTCTGCGCCGAGAGACGGCTCAATGACATACGGAACATATTTTTCGTTTGTTTCCGGATCAAAATACTCCATAGATTCGCCGCTGTGGTTGGCATGCTGAGTCAAATCGTAGTCGGTACGGTCCGCCACGCCCCAAAGTTCGCCCCAACCGAAAGGAAACAAATACTCAAAGTCGGTTGTCGCCTTGGAATAGAAGCAGAGTTCATCGGCATCATGGTCGCGCAGCTTGAGATTTTCCTTGGCCATACCCAGATCATATAAGAACTGCGCGCAATAATCTTTCCAGAATTTGAACCATTCAAGATCCGTTCCCGGCTTACAGAAGAATTCCAGTTCCATCTGTTCAAATTCACGAATACGGAAGATAAAGTTGCCGGGCGTAATCTCATTTCGGAAAGACTTACCGATCTGACCGACGCCGAACGGCAGCTTTTTGCGTGTTGTGCGCGCAATATTTTTAAAGTTTACGAAAATGCCCTGCGCAGTTTCCGGACGAAGATACAACTCGGAAGAAGAATCCTCGGTGACGCCCTGATAGGTCTTAAACATCAAATTGAACTTGCGAATATCGGTAAAATCCTTTGCGCCGCAGGACGGACAGGCAATACCCGACTTTGCAATATAATCCGCCATCTGTTCGTTTGTCCAGCCGGCCGGGTTAATGTCTAACTGATTCTCCGCCGCGTAGTCCTCGATCAGCTTATCCGCGCGATGACGGGTCTTACAGGCTTTGCAGTCCATAAGCGGATCGGAAAAGCCGCCGACATGTCCGGACGCTACCCAAGTTTCCGGATTCATTAAAATCGCGCTGTCCAATCCCACATTGTACTTGCACTGCTGGACAAAACGTTTCCACCAGGCGCGCTTAACGTTGTTTTTATACTCCACGCCCAGCGGGCCGTAATCCCATGAATTTGCCAGCCCGCCGTAAATCTCAGAACCGGGATAGATAAAACCGCGGTTTTTACAGAGAGCGACGATCTTCTCCATTGTCTTTTGAGAATTGTTCATTTGTCTTGCTCCTTGATTTATATCCTATAAAATTTATTTATTCTTTGCCATCTCCGTGATTGCGGCGGAAATATTCGGGGTGAAATACCGAACGCCGTCACGATAATAATAGCTGCCGGGGTATTCTATCTGATTAATCTCAAAATCACTGTATGAAAAAATCAAATCAAGATTTTTCAGCAAGTCCTTTGACGTAATGTTCGTGCAAAGATATTCTTCGATATTTGCAAAAATATCAACCGCTTTATTCAGATACGTCACATTGGTCATTCTCTGCGCAAGCGCCATTAAAAAGGAAAGGCAGGTCTTTTCCCGTGAAAGCGCCGGATTTGTATAGGAATTATACGCAAGCAGTCCCGCAACATCTTTGCCCTTCAGATTCTGCGTGCCGCTTTTCAGGGAAATCGTCAGACCGGATACCTCGTCGGTATAGTCCATATCACACGGAACCGTATATAAAATCTCGCCCATCGCGTCCGCAACATTGGCGATCTGTTCGATACTGGTCAGCGCATAATAGTCAATCGCCACACCGGTAATACCCGACATTTTGTTGACAAAATACGCAAGGCCTTTGTCATAGTAGAGTTCGCTCACCGTTGTCGTAACGCCGCCGACGGTCAACTGCATATCCGTCGGAATCTGCATATACGTAAAACGCTTTTTTTCTTTATTTACGCATACCAAAACAACCGCGTCGGCGCTGACGGTACGGTAGGGATACACCGGCAACGACCCGTTATAGCCGATCAGCTTAGCGGAATCCTCAAAATACGGATACTGCGTTTCAATGTCGGGATGATAATTATTTAAAATACTCGGACGATAATCCGTACCGATCAGCAGCACGTTGAAAGACTCGCTTTCATCTTCCGGCTCATCCGGCCGATTCGGTGAATCCACGTCCGATGTGTCTGTAGAATCGCTCGTGGTTTCCGTCACATTTCCATTTCTAAAAAAGTCGGTGATGCTTATTACAAATCCGGTTATGAAAAAGGCACACACGCCGAAAATAAGCAAAGCGATCAGAAAGGTGATAATAAAACTTCGCAAAGAATTCATATCCGCCTCACTCCCTTAAGTACAAATAATAATAATTCATTATATAACAAATTTTTGAATTTTTCAATATGGAAATGGAATTTTGCTTGTCACGTCCCGGAAAAAGTGCTACAATGAAAAAAAAGATTTTTCGGAGGAACGAAAGTGCTGCGCAAAAACGATATTCTGACTGTGGAAATTACAGATATGAACATGCTTGGCTTCGGCATAGCAAAGCCGGACGGCTTTGCCGTTTTTGTCAGCGGCGCGGTTCCCGGCGACCGTGCAAAAATTCGCATTATTAAAGTACAAAAAAACTACGCCATAGCCCGGACAGAAGAAATTTTAGTCCGCTCACCGCACCGAACCGAAGATGAGTGCCCCGTTTCGTCCGCCTGCGGCGGATGTGCGTTCCGCGCGCTCAATTATACCTATGAGGTTTCTCTGAAAGAAGCTGCCGTGCGCCAAAGCTTTTTGCGGCAGGGACTTTGCGACATACAAATCGCGCCTCTGACGCATACAAACAGGCTGTCGCACTACCGCAATAAAGGCCAATTCCCGGTTTCCAAGACGCAAAACGGAGACATCGCAATCGGTTTTTATGCCGCAAAAAGCCATCGTGTGCTCAACTGTCCGGACTGCGCGCTTCAACATCCCGCGTTTGAACCCATTCTCACCGAAATACGGCGTTTTCTCTTGGAATTTCAAATCTCTGTTTACAACGAAGAAACCCACGCGGGTCTTTTGCGCCATATCTATCTGCGAATCGGAGAAGCGACCGGCGAAATTATGCTCTGTCTGGTCATTTGCGGCGACCGTCTTCCGTATGCCGACCGCCTGATTGAGCGCATAACGCAAAACTTCCCCGCCGTGCGTTCAATTTTGCTGAATATCAACACGGCGGATACAAACGTGGTGCTTGGACAGCGATATATTTCTCTGTACGGCGACGGCGTGATTTATGACAAGCTCTGCGGAATATTGCTGAAAATCACCCCCGCTTCCTTTTATCAGGTCAACCGCGACGCCGCTGAACTGCTCTACCGAAAGGCCGCGCAGCTTGCCGAACTCACCGGCAAGGAGCTTCTGCTCGATCTCTACTGCGGCGTCGGCAGCATCGGACTTTCCATGGCACACCGTGTACGGCGGCTGATCGGAATCGAGGTTGTCCCCGACGCGGTCGAATGCGCAAAGGAAAACGCGCGAATCAACGGGATCACAAACGCCGCTTTTTACTGCGGGGATGCGGCGAACACAAAGGATTTACTCTCTGCCGCAAGCGCATCAGAGGGAGACATCCGTCCCGACGTCGTGATTCTCGACCCGCCGCGCCGGGGCTGCGCGTCCGCTCTGCTCGACTGGCTGAGCGAACTCCAACCGCGGCGCATTGTGTATATTTCCTGCAATCCGGAAACACTGGCGAGAGACGCGAAGCTGCTTACAGAAAAAGGATATACGCTCGGAACCGTCTATCCCTTCGACCTTTTTTGCCGAACCGGGCACTGTGAGGTCGTGTGTTCGCTAATCAAACACCGGGATCGGACAACCTATTGAGATATGGCTGTTTCAGGAGGAACGAATATGGAGAAGATGGAAAATAGGTTGCTCTGTGCGTGGCGCTATCTGCTGAAATGTTTTAAATGGCTGACGCTTGCTGTACTTGCCGGCTGTGTAACCGGACCGTTGGGCACGGCATTTGGACTGGCGCTGAATTGGGCCAATGAGGTTCGCGCTGTACATGGCTGGCTGCTGTATCTTTTGCCCGCGGGCGGCCTTATCATCGAATTTCTGTACCGCCATTTTGATCCGAACGGCGGCTCCACAAACCAGGTGTTTGCAGCCGTGCGGGAGCAAAAAGTACTGACGCTGCGCTCCGCGCCACTGATCTTTTTCTCCACTGTGGTCACCCACTTGCTGGGAGGTTCCAGCGGACGGGAGGGCGCTTCGCTGCTTTTGGGCGGATCGGTCTCGGGACAACTGGGACGGCGCTTGCATATGAGCCGTCAGGACTGCCGCCAGATGACCATGTGCGGCATGGCGGGAGCGTTTTCTGCTATTTTTGGCACGCCGTTGACCGCTACAGTTTTCACGCTGGAAGTGGTGGATGTGGGCGCCATGCCTTATGCGGCTCTGCTTCCGTGCATGATATCGGCTTTGGTGGGTGTGTGGATCAGCCGCTCGATTGGCCTGTCCCCTACTTTCTTTGCCCTGGAAACCGTAGCGGAGGCGGATCCCGTCAACATCACCCGAGTGTTGCTGCTGGGCGCGCTGCTGGCGGGGTTAAGCATTCTGTTTTGCGCGCTTTTGCATGCGGCTCCCAGGCTGTATTCCCGCTGTTTCCCAAATCCCTGCCTGCGCGTGGTTGCAGGCGGCGCGCTGATCATTTTTCTGACCAGGATGTTGGGCACTACGGATTATAACGGTTCGGGGAGCGCTGTAATTGCCGCGGCCATTGCCGGACAGGCGGTCCCCTGGGCTTTTTTGTTGAAAATGTTGTTTACCGCCCTGACGCTGGGCTGCGGATTTAAAGGCGGAGAAATTGTACCCATCTTCTTTACCGGATCCACTTTTGGCTGTATTGCGGCTCCTCTACTGGGACTGCCCGCCCCACTGGGCGCAGCGCTTGGCATGGTAGGTTTGTTTTGCGGCTGCACCAACAGCCCGCTGGCATCCATCTGCCTGGGACTGGAGGTATTCGGCGGCAAATGTTTGCCGCTGTTTGCACTGGTGAGCGCGGTATCTTATATGTTGTCCGGCTACTTTAGTCTGTATCATGAGCAGCATTTTCTGTATTCCAAGTTGCGTATTGTCGGGTTGGAGCGTCGCCAGGGACGTTGGCAGGAAAAAAACTAATTTTAAAAAAGGCAAATAGAAAACAGTTCTGGCAGACACAAGAATGTATCGCAAGTTTTACAAAACAACCGTCCTAAAACCGAATTTCATCAAAAAACGGAGGTGCATATATGCTGTACGGACCGGATCCCAATGTTCTGTATCCAAATGCGCATCAAACGCGAATTTGCTTTATCAAAAACGCGATAACCTGCCCCGGAATCATAATCGGAGACTACACCTACTATGACGATCCAAACGGGGCCGAACGCTTTGAAGAACATGTCACGCATCATTATTACGACATCATCGGCGACCGTCTTATCATCGGCAAATTCTGCGCGATTGCCAAAGGAATCGAATTCATCATGAACGGCGCCAATCATCGCATGTCAAGCGTCACAACCTATCCGTTTAATCTGATGGGCGGCGGGTGGGAATGCGCCGCGCCCGCACTTGAAGATCTGCCCATCAAAGGCGATACCGTTGTCGGAAACGACGTATGGATCGGCCAAAACGTAACTGTATTGCCCGGCGTTCATATCGGAGACGGCTCGATTATCGCCGCAAATTCAGTCGTCGCCAAAGATATACCCCCCTACTGCGTTGCAGGCGGCAACCCCTGCCGAATCATTCGCAAGCGCTTTGACGATGCGCTTTGCGATTATCTCCAAACACTCAAATGGTGGGATTGGCCGGCTGAAAAAATCTTTCAAAATCTTGAATCCCTCTGTTCCGCCGATCTTTCAAAGATCCGGGAAATTGACTGACGGCCAATTTTAAAGCCGGCGCCCTGAAAAACACGGCGCCGGCTTTTGCGTATATAAATTTTTTGTTTAATACATCTTTTCGCGTCTCTTCTTAACAACCGAACGATACACAAAGAAAGCCGCAATCAAAACCACAATTACCGCCGCAAGAATATACACAACCGCGCCGATACCGCCGTCAATCTTCAGATCCTCCCAAAGATCGTTTACAAGCGCAAGCGTGTCGGCATCCAGATTGCGGAAGCTCAGTTCATTGTATTTTGCCGCGAAATCAAAATTTTCGGGATAAAGCACTTCCATAGCCGTCTCGCCCATATCCTCCTTGTAAACGTCGCTTTCATAAACCGCAGAGTTCGGTGAAGCGTAATAAATATACTCCGCATTGGCAATGGCCACCTCTTCGGAAAGCATAAAGTTGATATAGATTTCCGCAAGCTCCTTGTTGGCCGCTCCTTTCGGAATGCAGAAAGCGTCTACAAATAAATTGGTTGCAATATTGCCCTCGGCGTCGGTCGGATAATAAAACGCAAGCTTTTCGTTGTTCTCAGCCATAGAGAGAAAATCTCCCGCATAATAAGCAGCAATTGCCGACTCGCCCGATTCCATTTTATTGAACACCTCGTCCATGACCCAGCCCTGCACCAGAGGTTTCTGCGCCTGAAGCTCGGCAAACGCCGCGTTCCAAAGCTCCGGATCGGTCGTATTGACATCAATTCCGTTTTTATACATGGCCGTGCCGAACGCATCGCGCGAATTGTTAAACTGCAAAATCTTTTTGCTGTACTTTTCATTCCACATCAAATCCCATTTGCCGACATCCGCGGGATCCACCACCGTGGAATCATAAATAATGCCGACCATGCCGTATGTATACGGAATCGTATACGCATCTTCGGGATCATAATATAAGCCTCTGAAATCATCGGAAATATACGCATAGTTGGGAATGTTTGAAAAATCAATTTTTTCCAGCATTCCCTCCTCAATCATGCGCGCAATCATATAATCTGAGGGAATAATCACATCATATCCCGCGGCGCCGCTTTTGAGCTTGGCATACATATCCTCATTGCTGGCATACGTCGTATAAATTACATCTATGCTTTCGCCGTATGTTTCCTGATAATACTTTTCAAAGGCAGCGTTGACATCCATCGACCCCTCGCTGCCGTCGGAAATATACTCGCCCCAGTTATAGACATTCAAAACGCGATCCGCCGCAAATGCGGAAAGAGAGAGCAGTGCGCAAAGCGCGGCAGATGCCAAAGCAATCGAAAGTATTTTTTTCATTTCAGTCCTCCAAAGTTACATTGTTTTGGGCAGTTTTGCATGCTTTTTGTCTCGTCCGGCAAAATTGGACAGAAGCAGCAATACCAAAACCGCAATAAAAATCAGTGTGGAAAGCGCGTACATATCCGGTGTAACGCGTTTTTTGGTCATGGAATAAATCCGGATCGGCAGGGTCTCAAAGCCGTTGCCCGTCGTAAAATAACTGATAACAAAATCGTCAAGCGAAAGTGTAAACGCCATAATGAGACCAGAAATTACGCCCGGCATAATCAGAGGAAGCTCCACTTTCCAAAACGCCTGAAACGGCGTACAGCCGAGATCCATCGCCGCCTCGGTCAAATGCTGGTCCATCTGCCGGATTTTCGGCGTGACCGAGAGAATGACATACGGCAGATTGAATGTGATGTGCGCGATCAGCACCGTTGTAAAACTCAAACTGCTGGAAAGGCCGAGCCGAACGCAGACGAACACAAAAAGCAGCATCATGGAAATACCGGTCACAATATCCGGGTTCATCATCGGGATATTGGTAACGGTCATAACCGCACCGCGCACATACTTGCTTTTCATCCGCGCCATGCCGACCGCCGCCGCCGTGCCGATCAGCGTTGCAATCAGGGAAGAAAGAACCGCTAAAATCAGCGTATTTTTCAAAGCGGCAAGCGTCGCCCCGTCCCGAAACAGTTCGCGGTACCAATACAGCGAAAAGCCCGAAAATACCCCGGTCGAGTTGGACTGGTTAAAAGAGAACAAAACCATAACCGCGATCGGCGCATACAAAATGACAAAAATGAGCGCTGTATAAATTTTAGGGAGTGTCTTCATGCCACAATCCCCCCCTCATTATCCGAATAGCGATTCATAATCGCCATGGATACCAGAATAATAATCATCAGCACAAGCGACATGGCCGCGCCAAGGTTATAATTATACGCGCTCTGAAACTGCCGCTCAATCGTATCGCCGATCAGATCAAAATTGCCGCCGCCGAGCTTTTGCGAAATATAGAACGTGCTGACCGAGGGAACAAACACCATTGTGATCCCCGAAACCACGCCCGAAGTGCTGAGCGGCATGACCACCTTGAAAAAGGTCTGCGCCGGGGTGCATCCGAGATCGGCCGCCGCCTCAAACAAGCGCCGGTCAAGCTTGGAAAGCACCGTATAAATCGGCAAAACCATGTACGGCAGATAATTGTATACCATACCGAAAATAACCGCGCCGGCCGTATTGATCATATGAACCGGCGACAGCCCCAAAGCGCGGAGCATCGAATTCAAAAATCCGGTATCCTCAATAATGGCCATGATCGAATAGGTGCGAATCAGAAAATTCATCCACATGGGAAGCATAATCAGCATAATATAAAACTTTTGCGAACCGGGCTTTGCACGGGAAACCGCATACGCCAGCGGATAAGCCACCAAAAGACAGATGGCCGTGGCGGCCAGCGCAAAACTTGCGGAGCGTATAAAAATATCAACATAGTTGGCGCTGCCAAGCTGTTTGATATTGCTGAGGGTAAAATTTCCGTTTCGATCCGTAAACGCATAATACAGGACAAATACGAGCGGCGCCAGAATAAAAAGCACCGACCAAAGCACATGCGGGGCGGCCATGATGCGCGCCATCACAGACTTACCGCGCATTTTTTCCGCCCTCCTTCGCCGCAACAGACACATCCAACTCGTCTATATACGAAGAATAATCACCGTAGAGATCGGAATATTTCGATTTTTTCATAACGTGGATTTCATGCGGCAAAATCCGCAGACCGACTGTTGTTCCCGGCTCGGCGTAATCGGTCGTCTGCACCATCCATTTGAAGCCGTCTACATCCACAATAATTTCATAATGTACGCCCTTAAAGGTCACCGTGTCCACGATACCGTGAATCGGCACGGCGGCCACGTCAACAATATCGACGTCCTCCGGCCGGATGACAACATCCACCGGCTCGTCTTTGGAAAAGCCGCTGTCCACGCATTCCAGCGTGTGACCGGAAAATTCCACCAGCTTATCCGCATGCATGATGCCGTCCAGTATATTGCTCTCGCCGATAAAATCCGCCACGAAAGCATTGGCCGGCTCGTTATATATATCCTCCGGCGTGCCGATCTGCTGAATCAGACCGTTATCCATAACCACCACCGTATCGCTCATGGAAAGCGCTTCCTCCTGGTCGTGCGTCACATAAACGAACGTGATGCCCATTTTCTGCTGTATCTTTTTCAGTTCAACCTGCATTTCTTTCCGCAGCTTCAGATCCAGCGCGCCGAGCGGCTCATCCAACAGCAAAACTTTCGGGTTATTGACAAGCGCCCGCGCAATGGCAACCCGCTGCTGCTGTCCGCCTGACAGATTTTCAACGTTCCTTTTTTCAAACCCGCCAAGGTTGACGATTTTCAGCATTTCCTTAACTCTGCTTGAAATTTCCTTTTCACTGCGCTTGGCAAGCCGAAGCGCGAACGCAACATTTTCATATACATTCAAATGCGGAAACAACGCATATTTTTGGAAAACCGTATTTACGGTCCGCTTATAGGGGGGCAGATCATTGATACGTTTACCGTCAAAATAAACATCCCCCGTGTCCGGCGTTTCAAAACCGCCGATAATGCGCAGCGTCGTCGTCTTTCCGCAGCCGGAGGGGCCTAAAAGTGTAACAAATTCCCGATCGCGGATATACAGATTCATATTTTTCAGAACCTGTGCATCCTCAAAAGATTTCGATACGTTTTTCAGTTCAATAAGCCTGCTCATTTTTTTAAAATTTATACACATCCTTTTTAACCGATTGAACCCGAAATATGCATATATTTTCACACAGGGTTCATGTCGAAAATCATTATATAAAAAACCATTGTAAAATGCAATAGTTTTCTCAAAAAAATGCACATTTTTTTGGATTTTTCCGCTTTGGCATATGATCTCCCATTGCTTAATCCGTTTTTTTCAATGAAATCTCATAATTGCTTTAAAATACTTTTATTTTCTCTTAAATTCTTTTATTTTTAAATAAATCGAAGCCGGCAGTTTTTAACCGCCGGCTTCATGATGCCGAAAAAACGAGTTTTTAGATTCGTTTTCTGTTGCAATATCCTCATTTTTCCGCTTTGCTGTCAAGATATTCCACATATTCCTCAAGGCACATATCAAGCCGATGCATTTCCGACGCATGATAACGCCCGACGAACCGGTAGTGCCAGGGCTCAAAACTATATCCCGTGATGTCCTCTTTCCCCTCCGGAAAACGCAGAACAAAACCGAATTTATGCGCATTGTCGCAAAGCCAGGTGTATACCGCTTCATTCGCGAAACGCTGAGACGCGCTCGGCAGATTGTGCATGTCGCAGCACAGCCCCGTCTGATGCTCGCTCGTGCCCGGACGCGCGGAATACGTATCCACGACTTTCTGCGCCTCAGCGCGGCTGAGCCCCTTCGACATCTCCTGTTCCGTATACAGGTTGTACAAATATTCCTGTTTTTCATATGTGCGATAGCCGCTTGTAACCGATACATCCGTATAGCCTGCCGCACGCATTTCAATATACAGCGCTTCAAGCGCTTTTTCCGCCGTTTCAACCATGCGCTCGGTGCGGTCGGAACGCGAATCTTTAATATCCACAAGATCGGACGGAACAAAATCCGCGGTAACCGTTTTTTCCCGATTCACCAAAATCAAAAAACCGTCCACATCTTCAGGACACATATACGGCTCGTAGGCGGAAAGATCGGTTAAAAACTCATAGACCGGCGCTACTTTTATATCGTCCTCATTCGGCTGTTCGAGCACTTCATCCCCCTTGACCGAAAAAGCGGGATCCGAATACAACGGATTTTCCTTTGTCGCTGCATTATACTGCCCGCGCGCAATGGAAACCCGGCCGTTTTCCTGTAAAATTTCAATACCGCCCATAAACTGACGCACAAACTGCAGCGGCGCGTACAGTTTTCCGTCCGTCAGGCGAGCCTCTGCCATCATATTGACAGAAGCGCCGTTGACCTCCGCGATTTTGCTTCCGGCGCGCAGCGTAATGCGTTCATCCGAATTTCCGGCATAATAGGTTTTCTCATTTTCGCTTCCAGTGACGGTCATTTCACAAAGAAGCGCGACATCATCAAAGCAAACCATCAGTTCGCCGTCAGAATACGCCGTGTCCGCCGAAAGCGTATAGCTGCTTTTGCCGATTTTATATTCCACGTCCGACAGTTTTGCGCCGCCGAAAAAATCGAATATGAAAAAAAGCAGTACAATCGCCGCCAAAGCGAAAAATACCGTGAAAAAGACAGCGCCGGCACTGCCTTTACTTCTCTTTCGGGATACCGGTCTTCTCCCCTGCCCACTCTGCTGCTGCATATACCCTCCTATTTTGTTTCAAGCGCAAAAAAATACGGCGACGTCGGCGAATTGACAATCTGCAATCTGGAAACGCACATTTTCCGGCGGTCAAGCCCCGAAAAATACCGTGCAAGCGCCTCGCCTTCAGCGGCCCCTTCCGCGTGTCCCGGATAAACGGCGACAAGCAGGATCGCATCCGCATCCAGCATCGAAATCGCCGCCTCCACAGCTGCCAGCGTACTCTCCCGATGCGTCGTAAACTCTTTGTGTCCGCTGCCCGGCAGATAACCGAGATTAAACATGCCCGCCTTAATCGGCGCATGAATATACGCTTTCAGATTTTCATGGCTATCGCAAATCAAGGTGCAATTGGAAAGGTTCGCCTCCTCCAATCGTTTTCGAGTCGCTTCCAGCGCCCGCGTCTGCACGTCAAACGCATATACATGCCCCGTATCGCCGACCGTCCGGCATAGGAACTCCGTATCGTTTCCGTTGCCCATTGTGAAATCGGCAGCCCTGTCCCCGATGCCCAAATGACGCAGTATGAGCCGCTTATGCATGTCCAAAAGATCAATCATCGCATTTTCACCGTCCGAAACGGCCGAATCCCACAGAACGGCCGAAAAATGCAGTACGGCGCACTGCATTCTGCCGTGCGCCGCGCCGTGCTTTATGTATATTTTACCACACGCATTCCCGTACTGTCAAGGTACTATGGCAATTCCGCCGAGCAAATCGGAAAAACAGGTATCGGCGGAAAAATCAATTTCAAAGCGAACGCCCCGAATCCCGATATAGCGAGCCGAAGCGAACTCATATGTGCTAAGCGGACGGTCAAGCGCGTCGTCCGAATGCGCGGCTACAAGAATCTCCCCCTGCTCCGAAAAACCGCTCACAAACAGCGTATGATAATATTGCCCCTCGGCATTTTGAAGCTGAACAACATCACCAACAACTACCCCGCTCTCTTCAATCTCCGCACCGTAAGGACCCACGCCGGTGTTTCCGGTCATAAAATTATAAAAAAATTCCACCCCCGTCCAGGAAGCCGTGCGCGAATTTGAATCCAAATAATACCATCCGAAAACCGGTGTAAAGTTCATTTCACAGCTTCCCGCAAACACGCACTGAGAAACGAAATTCGTGCAGTCGCCGCCGATTCCGGTATAGTTATAAAACAGCGGATTGCGTGAAAGCGCCCAAGTTCTGGCATATTCCAGCGCATGCCTGCGATCATACGGCCGTACAACCAACATAAAATCACCTCAAACAAAGCATATGCGAAAATACGAACAATGTGCGATTATGGAACGGTTGATTGTTTTCAGCAGCAAAAGAACTCCAAATTTCATAAATTACAGCCATTACAACCATTTCTTTTTTAATTGTTTTAATGAATATATAAGCTGCTAAATTCTTCTGCACAAATAGGCTTATTATAAAAATATCCCTGTCCACAATCACAATTGAGCATTCTCATCGTTTCCCGGTCATATTCCGTTTCAATTCCCTCTGAAACTGTATAAATTCCAAGCTTTTTGGTGATAGCAATGATATGCTCCAAAGTTATTTTACGGCGTTCATTGTCTGCATCTGATACTTTTTGAAGAAAAGCTCTGTCAAGTTTTAATTCGTCAATTTTCAATTGATACAACATATTGAGCGAAGAATACCCGCTTCCAAAATCATCCATAGACACCTTAAACCCTTCGGAATGCAATTCTTCAATTCTACAATTAATCTCTTCCAATCTCTCCATAGCGACACCTTCCAAAATTTCCAAAGTGATAAGCGATGGAGATATATTGTAACGATTTACCACCCGCAGCAAATCATTTACATAATTTCGATTGAAAAAAAGCAATTTCGATTGATTAATGGAAACAGGAACGGGATTCATGCCTAAGTCAATCCATCGGCGAAGCTGACGGCATACCCTATCTACCATATACATATCCAGTTTAAGACAAAATCCATTCGCCTCAAACAATGGTATAAATTCACCCGGATATCGATAGGTTCCATCGGGCTTCTGCCAGCGAACCAACGCCTCCGCCCCGGCTAATCGGTTGGTTTTCAGTTCATATTTAGGCTGCAAAAACAGTTTGAATTCTTCATTCTGCAATGCCGTTTGCATATATCTTTCTATGTTGTTTTTCTCTCTTAAGCTTTTATGAAGCTCCTCATTATACATCGCTATGCTTGTATAAAGTTTTTGTTGAATGCTTTGCATCGCAAGCAGCGCCTTTTCAGTATCTCCTCTGATTGCGACGCCTGAATATAAGGATAGCTCATAACTATACTCGGCATTGCGGGAGGTTTGGCTCACATGGCTTATAATGCTTTCAAGGCGTAATTTGATTTTTTCTTCCTCTGTATCTAACATTAAAATATAAAACAAATCAGCGGTATCCCTGCAAAAAAACTCTCCTGCTTCTAAATTTTCTTCTATGACACGTTTTATGTAACATAAAACTTTATCGCCTTCACGATTGCCAAACAAGTCATTGATAAACTTAAAATTACGAATATTCATAGAAACTATGCTGTAATCGTCATGGTTTTTTCTAAACTCTTCTAACTCCTGCGAAAACCGCAATGAACTTTTTGCTCCTGTAATTTGATCAAAATAGGCCTGCTTTAAAACGAGCGAAGTATTTTTATAAAATTTAAAATAACCAAAATATAGCCAAAAAAGCATTAACAATAAAATGGAAAACAGCACAGTTCCAATTACAAGAATAAATCGTCCCAGCGGCAATATGCCGCCTAAAAATTTATTTACACAAAATAAATTCCACCCATTCAACCCCATAGATTCTAAATAAAAATGGCATTTCTCATTATTGTACCTGAAGTCGCCAAGCATGCTTTCCTGATTTAAAAGCTTGGTTTTTGTAATATTTTTAGTGTTTCCTGTTATATAAGGGCCGTCAAAGATTGAGTATATATTTTCCTTAACCAGTGTATTCTTCGAACGAACAAGAAAATTTCCTTGTTCATCAATAATATGCACATACCCATGGCCATTCATTACCGTATTACCGTCTGCAATATCTCTGAAAATTTCTATCGTATCGCTTGCGGCAACAACGCCCAGTATCTTTTCACCATCATAAACCGGCACCGCATAAAGAAACAGCTTTTCAGGGTATATTTTACTGTCAAACAGTTTTGAAATCGTATTTTCTCCTTGAAAAGCTTTTTTGATTGCTTCTCCTGCTTCATTACTGATTTCATCTATAGAAAAATCATACCATGTGTCATAATCAGGGGTGTTTATTATTCCCCTGCCATCCGCGGATAAATAAGCAAAGCTTACAAATTTATTCACCTTGTTTGCTTCAACAATGCTGTTTCCCAGTTTTTCTTTAGAATCTAAAATACCGCTTGTTTTACACACATTTGCAAAAGTCTCAAGAATATGCGAATTTTTATTCATTTGCTTTAAAATACGATTTTTATATTCCATAACCTCTGTTTGCATTTGAATATGTTCCGTCTCGTGAGCGCTGCGATATATATAGAGCAATATTCCGCCGGTCGCCGCACACAGGATTATGCTGCTGCATATTGCAGTAATCGCCATCATTATGAGTTGTTTCTTAATTTTTTTCTCATTTACACCTTCTCTTCGCACGATTTCCTCCTACGTCCCCTACGATTGAAATATCCAAAAAATAAAAAATTTATTTTATCCAAATATTTTTTTGCTTCATAAAGCGGTATCGGCTTATATAAGAAAAAATCTTGAAGTTCACACAATTTATTTGAACCGGTTTGTTCGTTGGTTTGGGCCATTTCAGCAAGGACTGTCATGTTCAGCCTATGCTATTCAATTTTTTCTAATTGTCCCCGGTTCGAGTCCGGTCGATGCTTTGGATTATCCTTTTTTGTTCACTCACATTTTTTAAGTATTTTGGACGTTTTTCAGACGGTCCCTCGTTTATGCCCTGTTCAAAACGGGCGGATAAATATTTTGAAAAAAGGGCTGCGGAAAAACCGCAAACCCTTACCGCTTCTGAACAAATCAGCATGATAGCTAACTTGTTCAGTTTTTATGGGGTGACTGATGGGATTCGAACCCACGACCTCCAGGGCCACAACCTGGCGCTCTAACCAACTGAGCTACAACCACCATTTTCCCCCGCTATTGCAGGGTAATGGCGTACCTTGGGGGATTCGAACCCTCGACCTACTGCTTAGAAGGCAGTTGCTCTATCCAACTGAGCTAAAGGTACATACATCCGCCGCAACGCTTGATATTATATCATCCGTCCGGCGGCTTGTCAATATTTTTTTTAAAATATGAGCGGAAATTCCGGCATATTCTTCTATACAGACAAAATACCGGAGATACGACAGCATCCGAACGCTATTTTCCAAAGACAATCGGCAGGCACTGCGCATTTGCCGCGCGAATAAAATCATCCGGTGACAACAGAATCTGCGAGCCGATGCGGCCGCCGGAAACCATGATGGTATCAAACAGCACACAACTCTCATCAATGACCGTCGGATATTCCTTTTTCATACCGATTGCCGTACAGCCTCCGCGCACATAACCGGTCAGTTTCTGCAAATCCCGAACCGGAATCAGTTCCACCGCTTTTTCCCCAACCGCTTTGGCCGCGGACTTCATATCCAGTTCCGCGGCAACCGGAATAACAAAGACAAAATGTCCGCCGCTCCTTCCGACCGCGACCAAGGTTTTGAACGTACGCTCACGCGGCGCGCCGAGTTTATCCGCAAGACTCACGCCGTCCGTAAACTCGCCGCCCTCATACGTCCGCACTTCATACGAAATGCCGAGCGTATCCAGAATGCGCATGGCATTCGTTTTAACATCCTTTTCTTTCTCTTTCGACATAAAACATTCCTCTATTTCCGAAATCCCGCGCGCTCCATCGCGGCAATCAGGTTGTGCGTATACAGGCCGAACCCAAGCGTATTCGGATGCAGCCCGTCGGAATAAAAATCGCTGATATTCGGCACAAGCGTCCGGCCGTCAACGACCGTCACGTTCGGATGCGCGCTGTAAAGCTCGCCCAGTATATCATAAATCGCGGCAAACGGCATCCGTTCAGGCCGGACGTTTTGGTCCGACCGCCATACCGGCATAATCCCGAAAATCCGCGCATCGGAATATCTGCGGCAAAGCTTATTTATGTATGTTTCCGCCGCATTGCGGTATTTTTGCTCGTCTTTTCCGTACCGTCCCCAGTCGTTGGTGCCGTAAGCGACCGTAACCGCGTCCGGCTCAAACGGCAGCGCTTCGTCAATCACGTCCGCTTCAAAATAATGCCCCGCAATCGACTGGTTTAAACTATCAGCCTCAAAATGTCTCACCACTGACGACGCATAGGACAGCGAAGTGTACCGGGTATCAAACCCCTGCGTAATCGAATCGCCCAAAAGCAGAATCTTTTTACCCGAAACCGGGACAGGTTCAAAAGATGCGCCGTCGTCCAGTGTGAAATTGCAGATCTCCACGCCGCAGGTACAGGGCAGATATACCTGAATCCGGCGGCGCTTTTTTTCCGCAAAGCGATAGACAAAATGCGTAGAGCCCTCTCCGTTTATCATGGTCTTATGCGCATATATCATGATCCCGTCGGCGTACAGATCAAAACTCATAAAAGCGCGCGAGCACTGATGCATCGGGAAAAAATCAAATGCGATCAGACTGCCGTCATAATAAAAATCAAAGTATTCCCCAACATTGCAGCGCGCACGGATGCCGAATCCGGTATTGCGGTCATAAAGCGCGGTTTGATATTCGGTAAACCGCGAAAACGCAATACAGTTTCCCTCTTTTTTACTATAGCCGAGACTGCCGCGAAGCAGCGCTCCGACCTCATCCAACCGTAGAATCATCTGTTTTTTCTCCTTTCGGCAGTACGCCGGTATAATCGAATTTCGGAATAAAGCTCTCCGCCACGCATTCGCTGTCCTGGATGAATGCGTTTTCAATCCCAAGGGAGAGCGCAAAATCCACAACTTCCTCATATTCCGCATCGGTCAGTTTACGCAAAAGCTCAGGCGCGGCGCACACAGACGGCGGCGTATACTGCCGCATAATCGACAAAATCGCCCGATCGCCGCAAAGCGCAAATACACGCTTCAAGACCGCCTTTGAATCTTCCGCGCAGCCGGGAAGCACAAGATGACGGACAATAACGCCGCGCGCTAAAAGATCGCCTGAATATACGCACGCCGGCTGCTGACGCAGCATCTCGCAAAGCGCCCGCTCCGCCGCCGCCGGATAATCGGGCGCGTCCGAATACCGCCCGGCAAGCTCGGTTGACATATATTTAAAATCCGTAAGATATATATCGATCAATCCGTCAAGCATGCGCAAAGTCTCTTCGCCCTCATACCCGCCGGTATTCCAGACAAAAGGCAAATCAAAACCCCGCCCGCGCGCTGTGCGAATCGCTTTTGCAATCTGCAAAGCATACTGCGTCGGCGAAACCAGGTTGATATTATGGGCGCCTTTCGCCCGAAGTTCAAAAAAAATCTCGATCAGACGTTCCTCTGAAATCTCAAGTCCGCTGCCGCCGGCCGATATCTCGCGATTTTGGCAGTATACACATTTCAGCGGACAATTTGAAAAAAACACAGTGCCGCTGCCGCGCGTCCCCGATACCGGCGGTTCCTCCCACATATGCAGCGCCGCGCGCGCAACATAAAGCCCGGCGCCCGCGCCGCAAAATCCGCTTTGTCCGTGTTTCCGGTCGGCGCCGCACTGCCGGGGGCAAAGCATACAACATTCAGACATACAAATTCAGCCGATGCACAAAAAAATAGAGTAAAACCCCTCTATGCGCAAAGCCTTTCCGTTTTATTCCGGCAGCGTCGAAGCCCGCCGGAATTTTCCCTAAAGAGACTGCCAAACAGTTCTTTCCAATTGTTCATAGTAACACAATTTTACCGACAAAGCAATATTTTTCAAAAATGTATTGACAAGAATTTAAAAAATGATATAATAATCAACATGTTAACAGTTAATATGTTAACTAATGTGAATGATTCGTGAAGGAGACGTGAAAGATGCCGTATAATTCAAGAGGCGAACCCATCGTGCGCAGTACGATACATAAATTAACGACCACTGTCAGGCTGCATCATCATACTTTTGACAACATACGCAAAACAACGGGGCTTGGCAGAGCGGCGCACCGTATGCTCTTGCTGATTGCGGAAAAAGAAGCGCCCTGCTCTCAGACAGAAATTGCGGAAATACTCGAAATCAGCACTGCCGCTGTCGCCGTTATGCTCAAAAAGCTGGAAACGGACGGATATGTGTGCCGTGAGGTAAACCCCGCGGATACGCGCTTCAACAGCATTTTGCTGACTGCAAAAGGCACGGATATTGTGGAAAAATCCCATGAGGCGTTCGACGCGGCCGACAACGCAATGATGAAAAACTTCTCTCAGGCGGAACTGCTAACGCTCAACGCCTATCTTGACCGAATGCAGGAAAATATCCGCGCCGCATGCGAAACGGCCAAAGACAAACACGGAAAGGGTGATTGCATTTGAAAAAATGGCTGAAGTATGTAAAGCCATACACAAAATACTTTATTCTGGGTCCGCTGTGCATGATCGTGGAGGTTGTCGGTGAGGTTGCAATGCCGAAGCTCTACTCCATGATCGTCGGTCATGCAGAAAAACATCTGAGCGCGCAGGCAGACGGTTCCGTCTTGTACGTAACCGGCATTGCGCTGTTGATGGTGCTCACCGCGCTGCTGATGATGGCCGGCGGAATCGGCGGCGCGTATTTCGGCGCAAAAGCCGCCGTCAATTTTGCAAGCGACCTGCGTCTTGACGTATACAAGCGGGTTCAGGACTTTTCTTTTGCCAACATAGACAAATTCCAAACCGGCTCCCTGATTACCCGTCTGACCAACGACGTGACACAGCTTCAAAACTTTGTCAATATGCTGCTGCGAATGTTTCTGCGCGCCCCCGGTATGCTGATCGGCGCGCTGATTATGTGCATCTCGCTCAGCCCGAAGCTTGCGCTGGTTCTGGCGGCGGCCATTCCGGTGCTTGCCGTTCTGCTTTTCTTTATTGTCAAAGTCGGTTTTCCGCGCTTCGGCGTTATGCAGACAAAAATTGACGCGCTGAACAATACAGTCGGCGAAAATCTGACCAATATGCGCGTGGTAAAATCCTTTGTCCGCGAAGATTTTGAAAATGAGAAATTCCACAAAGCCAACAACAATCTGAAAGAAGCCGGTCTTCGCGCCATGAACGTGATGATCTTCACCCAGCCGATCATGATGCTGGTCATGAACCTGACCTCCCTTGCCGTGATCTACTTCGGCGGCAATATGGTCATCGGTGGGAGCCTTGCCATTCAGGATTTTTCCGCGCTGCTCACCTACATCATGCAGATTCTGATGTCTCTGATGATGATTACCATGCTCTTTATGATTAGTTCGCGCGCGCTGGCGTCCTCGCGGAGAATTACCGAGGTGCTTGAGGAAAAAATCGATCTCAACGACACCAACGCCGCGCACAAAGATAAAAAGGTTGAAAAGGGCGAGGTCGAATTTAAAAATGTCGGCTTTCGCTATTATAAAAACAGCCCGGACGAAGTCCTGAGCAAGATCAGCTTTACAATTCATGCCGGTGAGACGCTCGGTATTATCGGCGGCACCGGCAGCGGAAAGACTACGCTTGTGTCCCTGATCCCCCGCCTGTACGACACAGACGAAGGCGAGATTCTGATCGACGGCGTCAATGTAAAAGACTATGACATGCATACGCTGCGGGACGGTATCGGCATGGTGCTTCAAAAGAATCTGCTTTTTGCCGGAACCGTTGAAGAAAATCTCCGCTGGGGAGATGAAAACGCTTCCGAAGCCGAACTCCGGGAAGCGGCGCAGTCCTCGCAGGCAGACGGGTTCGTTCAAAGCTTTAGCGGCGGCTACGCGCATGAAATCGAGCGCGGCGGCGCCAATGTCTCCGGCGGACAAAAGCAGCGTCTGTGCATTGCGCGCGCACTGTTGAAAAAGCCGAAAATCCTGATATTGGACGATTCGACCAGCGCTGTGGACACGGCTACCGAAGCCAAAATCCGAGAGGCGTTTAAAACCAGTCTGAAAGACTCCACAAAAATTATCATTGCACAGCGTATTTCCTCGGTTCAGGACGCGGATAGAATCCTTGTGCTGGAGGACGGGCGCATTGCCGGCCTCGGTCGTCACGACGAACTTCTGCAAAGCTGCGAGGAATACCGTGAAATTTACACACTGCAGATCGAAAGCAAGGGGGTAGAGGAAAATGGCTAAACGAACCCTGGAAAATCTGCAAAAGCAGTATAATTCCTATACGGCGGCTGTGAAAAGCGGCCCCATGCGCGGTCCGGGGCCGGGTGGTCCGGGGCCGGGCGGTCCCGGAGCCCATGGCCGAATCTCCGCATCCAAGCCCAAGGGCGACACCAAAAAGGTGATCCGGCGGCTGCTTTCCTACATCGGTTCCTACAAATATATCCTGCTCATTGCGTTTGTTTTTCTGATCGTCTCCACACTTGCGGGCACGGCGGCATCCTATCTGCTCCGCCCCATTGTCAATACGCTGGTTGACGGCAGCATGACCGTATCAGACCGGGCAGCGTATATTCTCAAAACGGTCTTTCTGCTGCTCGGTATTTACCTTGTACAAGTGCTGTTCCAATATCTGCAAGCAAAGCTGATGCTGCGGGTTTCCCAAAACGCAATGGAAAAGCTGCGCAACGACCTGTTTGCCAAGATTCAAAAACTGCCCGTCAGATTTTTTGACAATGAAAGCCACGGTGAAATCATGAGCCGCTTTACAAACGACGTCGATAATGTGGCCACCATGTTTGACAGCACGCTGACCAGCCTGATTTCCGGCGCCATTACGCTTCTCAGCACTTTTGCGATCATGTGCTACACCAACATCTGGCTCACGCTGATTACCGTAGCCTTTATCCCGGTGTTTATTTTCGGCGGCGGCGCGATCGCCAAGCGCTCCCGTAAATATTATTCCGCACAGCAGGCTGCGCTCGGCGCGGTAAACGGTTATATTGAAGAAAGCGTTTCCGGACAAAAAGTCATCAAAGTCTTTAACCATGAGCAAACCTGCACCGAGGAATTTGCACTGCTCAACGACGATCTGCGGGAAAAGCAGATTTCCGCGCAGTTCTACGGCGGTATCATGGGGCCGATCATGGGCAACGCCGGGCAAATCAGCTATGCGCTGACAGCGGGAATCGGCGGTATCCTCTGCCTGACGCGCGGCTTTGACATCGGCGGCCTCACGATTTTTGTCAACTATGCCCGCCAATTTGCCCGCCCAATCAACGAAATTTCCATGCAGATGAGTACGGTCTTCTCCGCGCTGGCCGGCGCTGAGCGTGTGTTCAACATATTGGACCGCGCTGAGGAAGAACCGGATGTACCCGACGCAAACGATGTGCCGAATATGCGGGGATATGTCAAACTAAACGACGTTACTTTCGGTTATGTACCGGATAAAACCATTCTGAAACACATCTCGCTCTACGCAAAACCGGGGCAGAAGATCGCCTTTGTCGGCTCGACCGGCGCGGGAAAAACGACCATCACCAATCTGCTGAATCGGTTTTACGATATTGAAGCCGGTGAAATCACAATCGACGATGTCAATATCCGAAACATCAAACGCGACATACTTCGTAAAAATATCGCGATGGTCTTGCAGGATACGCATCTGTTTACCGGAACGGTCATGGAAAATATTCGCTACGGACGGCTGGATGCAACCGACGAGGAAGTTATTCAAGCCGCCAAAACGGCAAGCGCACATAGCTTTATCATGCGTCTGGAAAACGGGTACGACACCATGATTACCGGCGACGGCGCAAACCTCTCCCAGGGACAGCGGCAGCTTTTGAATATTGCGCGCGCCGCCATTTCCAAAGCGCCGATTTTGGTGCTGGACGAGGCGACAAGCTCCGTAGACACGCGAACCGAGCGGCATATCGAACGCGGCATGGATCGCCTGATGCAGAACCGTACGACCTTTGTCATCGCGCACCGGCTCTCAACCGTGCGGAACGCAAGCGCCATCATGGTGCTGGAAAACGGCGAGATCATCGAGCGGGGCACGCATGACGATCTTCTGGCGCTGCGGGGACGCTATTACGAACTGTATACCGGCAAAAAAGAATTGGACTGAGCTTCATATTCAGGCGGACAGCAAAAACTGTCCGCCTCTGACCGTCGAAAAACCAAGGTTTTTCGACGATAGGGCGCGTAT
>OLGD01000660.1_pt1 | contig 63954 bp, 58 predicted proteins | sample 1605311 | NCBI WGS metagenome assembly OLGD01 (sample SAMEA3888917, study PRJEB22519) | human gut metagenome | biome: human gut; feature: human-associated habitat; material: faeces | place: Denmark | collected 2010
AGAGCATCTGCCTTACAAGCAGAGGGTCACAGGTTCGAGCCCTGTAGGTCCCATATACTAATTAAATATGGCGGGATAGCTCAGTTGGCTAGAGCACACGGTTCATACCCGTGGTGTCGCTGGTTCAAATCCAGTTCCCGCTACTATAACGAAGACTGCGTGCTTAAGAAATTAGTACGCAGTTTTTTTACGCAAATTTACTGGTTACTGCTTATATCAAGCAAAGAAATAATAGTATTAAGGAGCAACTTGTGGTAATATAACAGAGAATGATATAGAAAAAAGTTGTTGTCTTTCGTTTATATTTTAAAACGTGGCCAATAACAGAAATACGGAGGAAACAAGATGAATAAGAAAAGCGGATGTGCGCTCAGAATAGTACTTGGAGGTTATCTTACCTACCTGGGTATCAGAATCTTAAGTGAGATGATCCAGCAGCGTCCTAGCAATATGACACTTATGTCAGTACTGGCAGTTGTATTTATCCTGGTTGGAGTTGCTTATGCAGGGAATGCCATCTGCAAAACGTTTGAAATTGATATCAAAAAGCAGATTGCGAAGATGATAGCAAAGAGAAAAGCGGAGCAGAAACGAAAAGCAGAAGAAGCGGCAGCGGCGAAGGAAATGTCACAGGTAACAAAGAGCACAACGACAGAAGCATCAGAAGACGAAAAAGTATCAGACAATACAATGCCGACAATGCTTTCAGAAGAAGACAGGAAGAAGCTGGAAGACGCAGTGTCTAAGGCGGATTCCGAGGAAAAAACAGTATCAGAAGAAAAAACGGTGATTACAACAGAATCAGAGGAAACACCGGACGAAGAAATAAAAGCTGAAGGAACACCAGTTGAAGAAACTCCAGCTCAGGAAGAAGAACTGACAGACACAAGAGTGGTAGATATTTTTGCAGAACTGAATGAAGAACCTGTTTCAGAAGATGCTGAAAATGATTTTGAGGAGAAATAATTATGCGTGTAGGTATGGGATATGATGTTCATAAGTTAGTTGAAGGAAGAAAACTGATCCTGGGTGGAGTTGAGATTCCTTACGAGAAAGGTCTCTTAGGACATTCAGATGCAGACGTTATGCTGCATGCCGTAATGGATGCACTGCTTGGAGCAGCAGCACTTGGAGACATTGGCCTTCATTTTCCGGATACAGATCCGAAATATAAGGGTGCATCCAGTATAAAACTGCTCGAGCACGTAGGCAGACTTTTGGAAGAGAATGGATATGTGATCGAGAATATTGATGCGACGATCATTGCGCAGCGTCCAAAGATGCGTCCGCATATTGACCAGATGCGGGAAAACATGGCGAAAGCGCTTAAAATTGACGTTGATCAGATCAATGTAAAGGCTACAACAGAAGAGGGCCTTGGCTTTACCGGAAGCGGCGAAGGAATCTCATCCCAGGCGATCTGTGCGATTGAAAAATTTACAAATTACAGTAGCGTGGATGTGATGGAGAAGCCTGCAGGATGTGGTGGATGCTGTGCGGGAAAATAAGATGAAGATTCGAAAGCTGGACCAATCAGAGCCTGGGAAAACCAGGAGCTTGTGGGAACAGGTATTTTCAGAAGACAGTCAGGAATTTGTTGATTATTACTATTATATCAAGACAAAAGACAATACGATTTATGTAATAGAGGAAGACGATGAGATACGTGCGATGCTGCAGCTGAACCCTTATCAGGTAAAGTTACAGGAAAGTGTCGTTCCATCGGATTATATCGTGGGAGTTGCCACGCAGGCAGAATATAGAGGCAGAGGATATATGAGAAATCTTCTGATTCATGCATTACAGGATCAGTATTCGCAGAAGATGCCATTTACCTTCCTGATGCCGGCGGCAGAAGCAATCTATTATCCTTATGATTTCCGATTTGTTTATGAACAGAAACAAATCGAGCTTGATGAAGCATTTTTTTCTGCAAGAAAAGAATATAAAAATGATGAATATAGAAATATATCACAAGAGCGGATTGTAGACCGTGATGCAAGATTTATGGATGCAGGGAAGATGGCGGCATTTGTTGAAGAGAATTTTTCGGATTGCTGGAATGTTGTTGCTTTAAGAAATACACAATATTATCAGACACAGATTCTCGAACAACAGAGCGAGTTTGGCGGGATGCGGCTTGTCTTTGAAGAAGAGAAGCTGGTTTGTATCTATGCATATGCGAAAGAAGAGGGACTCGAGATCAGGGAACCACTTTATCTGGAAGGGAAAGAAGATCTCTTCTGGGCGTCGGTGGATGGTCTTAGAGAACAGGAAGAAAAGGTTTCGGTTTATGGGCTTAAGGAAGCACCTGACTGGCCAGATGATGAAACGTCTGCATATAAAGAAAAACCGCTTATTATGATCAGGATCGTTCATTTACAGGAACTATTTTCTAAAATGAAAATCCCGTCAGAATGTGAGATCCATTGCTCTTTTGCGGTGATCGATCCGATTCTTCATAAGAACAGCAGGATCTGGAAACTCAGTAGCTCAAAAGGAGAAGAAAGCCTGAGCGTGTCTGAAACGGAAGATTCACAGGGAGTACTTTCCATTGCAGCATTGACGGAAATATTGTTTGGATACAAAACTCCTGAAGAAATACGTGCAGAGAAAAGCGTAATTCTTACAGAAGAACTAGAGGAAGAACTGAGGAAACTTCAGAACTTCTGTCCAATATTTTTGAATGAGATTGTCTGAATAAAATGTTAAAATGCAGTTGATCGGCAGAGATAATAGTTGACAAAAAATGATTTTTTGCATAAGATAATAGAGATGTTGAAAACAATAAATATTGGTAATAGAATTGAGAAAGACAAAGAACGGGAAGAGTAACAGAGATTTGGACTCATAGAGAGAAGGTGTCACCGGCTGAAAGCACCTTTGAGAGAAGAAACTGTGAAGTGCCCCCGGGAGTCGATCCTGTGAATGGAGTAGCAGGGTACGTCAGGCACACGTTACGTGCGTGAAAGTGAAAGAAGTTATACTTCTTTTATTAGAGTGGAACCGCGGATAGAACTTCGTCTCTAGATTGAGACGAAGTTTTTTGTATATTAGGAAAGTCCCTTTCCTAATATATAAAAAACGCTCCGCTCAGGATGCGCACTGCGGCGTACAAGGTAGGTGTCGCAAGCGACCGCCGCAGGCGCAAGAATGTGCCAAGGCACATTCTTTGTTCCATATCAGGAGAGAATTTTTCTGATATACAAAACAATCCGTTTAGGGTGTTAAGTGCATTCTTGAATCAGAAAGGAATGATAAATATGGGAATGATATCTTATGTCAAACAGGAGATAGAGGTGATCCGAGAGCGAGATCCTGCGATTAAATCAAACATGGAAGTATTTTTGTACCCAAGCTTTAAAGTAATCTTAAGCTACAGAGTGGCGCATAAGCTTTACCTGAAAAAGCATTATTTCTGGGCACGCTGGATTTCTCAGAGAGCAGCGCGTAAGACAGGGATTGAGATCCATCCGGGTGCAACAATTGGAAAGGGACTTTTTATCGATCATGGAACAGGTGTGATCATCGGAGAAACTACGATCATCGGAGATAATGTAACACTGTATCAGGGGGTTACGCTTGGCGGTACCGGAAAAGAACAGGGAAAACGTCATCCAACGTTGAAAGATAATGTTATGGTGAGCGCCGGCGCAAAGATCCTGGGTTCTTTTACAATCGGAGAAAATTCTAAGATCGGAGCTGGTTCTGTAGTACTTGAAGAGGTTCCACCGAACTGTACAGTTGTCGGTGTGCCGGGACGAATCGTCCGCATGGACAACAAGAAAGTCCCAAGAAGTGATATGGATCAGGTACATTTACCGGACCCGGTACTTACAGATATTCGAGAACTGCAGGAAGAGAATATAAAACTTCACAAACGTTTGGAATCTATGATAAAATATATGCGATGTGTGGAGAAAGAAAATAAGGAGAGTAAGAACGATGAAGATTTATAATACAATGTCAAAAAGAAAAGAAGAGTTTGTTCCTCTAGAGGAAGGAAAAGTAAAGATGTATGTATGCGGTCCGACTGTATATAATTACATCCATATTGGAAATGCAAGACCAATGATCGTGTTTGATACTGTCCGCAGATATTTTGAATACAAGAATTATGATGTGAATTATGTATCTAACTTTACGGATGTCGATGACAAGATCATCAAGAAAGCAAACGAAGAAGGCGTTACAGCAGAAGAAATCTCACAGCGTTACATTGCAGAGTGCAAGAAAGATATGGACGGCATGAATATTGAGCCGGCAACAAAGAATCCGCTTGCAACAGAAGAGATTGACGGTATGATCAGCATGATTGAGACACTGATTGAGAAAGGCTACGCATACGAGAAGAACGGAACGGTATATTACCGTACAAGAAAGTTCAAAGATTATGGTAAATTATCCCATAAGAACCTTGATGATCTTCAGTCAGGCGGACGTGCCCTTCTTGTAAGCGGTGAGGATGAGAAAGAAGATTCTCTGGATTTTGTTCTCTGGAAACCGAAAAAAGAAGGCGAGCCTGCATGGGTTTCTCCATGGGGTGAGGGACGTCCGGGATGGCACATTGAGTGCTCAGAGATGTCCAAGAAATATCTTGGTGAGCAGATCGATATTCATGCAGGTGGGGAAGACCTGATCTTTCCACATCATGAAAATGAAATTGCGCAGAGTGAAGCAGCGAACGGAAAAGAGTTCTCCAGATACTGGATGCATAACGGGTTCCTGAACATTGATAACCGTAAGATGTCCAAGTCTCTTGGAAATTTCTTCACAGTTCGCGAGATCAGTGAGAAGTATGACCTTCAGGTACTTCGTTTCTTCATGTTAAGCGCACATTACAGAAGTCCACTGAACTTCAGCGCTGAATTGATGGAAGCAGCAAAGAGCGGACTTGAGAGAATCATTACAGCAGCTGATCGTCTGAAATTCCTTATGGGAAGCGCGAAGACAGAAGATATGGCAGAGACAGAAGCAGAGAAGTTTGCAAAGTCAGCAGAATATGTTGGAAACTTTGAGAGTGCTATGGATGATGACTTCAATACAGCAGATGCGATCGCTGCAGTATTTGATCTTGTAAAATTCATTAATACGATGACAGACGAAGACAGTTCCAAAGAGTATCTTGAGAATCTGTTTGACCGTCTGGTAAGACTGACAGAAGTACTTGGAATTATTGTTGATAAAGAAGATGAGATTCTTGATTCTGACATTGAAGCATTGATCGCTGAGCGTCAGGCAGCAAGAAAAGAGAAAAACTTTGCAAGAGCAGATGAGATCAGAGATGAGCTTCTTGCGAAAGGTATCGTTCTGAAAGATACAAGAGAAGGAGTACAATGGAAAAGAGCATAACAGCAGGTTTAGAAGAATATATCCGGACAATTCCCGGTATGAAAGAGATTGATGCAAAGCAGTGTTCCCCACTGGTTCTTGCTTATGTGGGAGACTGTGTTTATGATCTGATCATTAAGACGATGGTGGTCGGCCGTGGAAACAGGCCGGTCCACCGTCTCCATGAAGAGACAAGCCAGTATGTGCAGGCATCAGCACAGTCCTTTATGATGCGTTCCATGCAGGAGCATCTGAATGAGGAAGAACATGGAGTTTACCGGAGAGGAAGAAATGCACGATCTGTGTCTCCGGCAAAGAATCAGTCAATTACAGATTACAGAAGAGCGACAGGTTTTGAGGCATTGATCGGACATTTATATCTGACAGGTCAGTATGAACGACTGACAGAGCTTGTAAGTATCGGACTTGAAAGCATTGAAAAAGAGATAAAGGAAAAAGGAGCAGAACATGCAGGAAAATAGAGAACAGGGAACAGAGACATTTGTAATTGAAGGAAGAAATGCCGTACTGGAAGCATTTCGTTCCGGACGTACGATTGACAAGATTTATGTTCTTGACGGATGCCAGGACGGACCGGTAAGAACAATTGTACGTGAAGCGAAAAAACACGGATCTCTGATCAATTTTGTGACAAAAGAAAGACTTTCCCAGCTCTCAGAGACAGGGAAGCATCAGGGCGTGATCGCGCATGCGGCAGCATATGAATATTCTACGATCGACGATATGCTTAAGCTGGCAGAAGAGAGAGGCGAAGCTCCGTTTCTGATTCTTTTAGACAATATTGAAGATCCGCACAATCTTGGCGCGATCATTCGTACAGCGAACCTTGCAGGTGCACACGGAGTCATTATTCCAAAGAGAAGAGCAGTTGGTCTGACAGCGACAGTTGCGAAGACATCTGCCGGAGCTTTGAATTATACACCGGTCGCAAAGGTGACGAATCTTGTGAAGACAATGGAAGAACTCAAGGAAAAAGGCCTCTGGTTTGTATGTGCTGATATGGATGGCGAGCAGATGTATGACCTGAACCTGACAGGACCGATCGGTCTTGTGATCGGAAATGAAGGTGAGGGCGTTGGCCGCCTTGTGAAAGAAAACTGTGATTTCGTTGCAGGAATTCCAATGAAAGGTCAGATTAATTCTCTGAATGCATCTGTGGCAGCAGGTGTTCTTGCTTATGAGATCGTAAGACAGAGGATTTCGCAGAAATAAATATGAGTATTGCTCGAAAAAAAGAGTGATAACAGGTGATAATCGGATGAATAAGTATGACAGAATGACAGATGAGCAGCTTTTATGTGATTACAAAAATGGAAATCAGGAGATTATGGATTACCTGATGGTGAAATATAAATCCATGGTAAGGAAGAAAGCGCGTGCAATGTATCTGTTAGGTGGAGAAAACGAGGATCTGATCCAGGAAGGAATGATCGGTCTGATCAAAGCAGTGCGGGATTTTGATGTAACGCAGAAAACATCATTTTCAAGTTTTGCAGAACTTTGTGTCTCCAGACAGATGTACTCGGCAATTGAGGCATCAAATCGAAAAAAGCATCTGCCTTTGAATTCTTATGTTTCGTTATATGAAGACAGTGAAGAGGTAGGAGAGGGGAGAAGTCTTCCTTTGATTGACACGATAGAATCATCGAAGGAGAATGATCCGGAAGTTCTTTATTTTGGAAAAGAATATACAGAAGCTTTTGCGGAGCAGCTCAAAGAATTGCTCAGTCCATTAGAAAATCATGTTCTTTATCTGCACTTGATGGGAACGGATTATCGGACGATTGCGGAATTACTTGGAAAGAGTCCGAAGTCAGTGGACAATGCACTTCAGAGGATCAAGACAAAAGCACAAAAGATTCTGCCGTAAAGGAGAAATACGGATGAAGAAAAAATACAATTACCTTTTGGCACTTGCAGTCTTTCTGGTGATCATGATCTGCTTTAACAAATTCGGATACATCATTTCTTATCTGGCCGCAATTGGCGGGCCTCTGGTTATGGGAAACAATGGAACAATGGTGGTTTATGAGTTTCTGATGAGTCATTTGAATCTGGTATCGGCAATTTTGTACCTTATGGTTCTGCCTATTCCTGCTTTATGGTATTATCTTGCTTTTCAGCTGCGTGAAGGAGGAATCCGTGTAATCCCAGGCAAATGCAGAAGAGTCGGATTGGACGGATGCGTTTTAATCGGGCTGTTTACTTTTGGCATGATACACGTGACCAGTATTATACTGGCAATTGTAGCACGGTCACTTCCGGATGCGATGGATAATTATCAGAATCTGATAGAAAATTCCGGCCTGACAGAATATTCGCTGATGTGGGTTTTCAGTACATTGATTCTTCCACCTTTTGTGGAAGAAATGATTTTCCGGGGGTTGATCCAGAAATATCTTGAACGTGCCGGAATGCATTGGATCCTGGCGAATGTTGTACAGGCGGTTCTGTTTGGAGTGTTCCATCAAAATCTTGTACAGGGAATTTATGCGGCACTTTTGGGGTTTGCACTTGGATTTGTGGCGCATCGCTATAACACCCTGGCGGCATCCATGCTGATGCACATGTTCTATAATCTGATGGGAACGCTGATCGTAGATCTTGAGAGCAGATTCCTTCCGGCAATAGTAATGGGAATGATTATTCTGATCAGTATTCCGATGACAGTGAGTGCTGTGACGTTGATTTGTCTGACAACAAATAATAAAAAAACAGAGGTTTGAGAAGATGAGATTTGTAATACAAAGAGTAACAGAGGCATCTGTTACGATTGATGGTGAGATATCAGGAAAGATTGGAAAAGGGTATCTTGTTTTGATTGGAGTAGCAGATACAGACACAAAAGAGATTGCGGACAAAATGATACGAAAAATGATCGGACTTCGTATTTTTGAAGATGAACAGGGAAAAACAAACCTTTCGCTTGCTGATGTGGACGGAGGTCTTCTTCTGGTTTCACAGTTTACGTTATATGCAAACTGTAAGAGAGGAAACAGACCAAGCTTTATTGAAGCAGGAAAACCGGATATGGCGAATGAGATGTATGAATATATCATTGAAAAATGCAGGGAATCAGTGGATGAAGTACAGACCGGAGAGTTTGGAGCTGATATGAAGGTTCAGCTGCTCAATGACGGGCCATTTACCATTTTGCTGGATTCAGATCAGCTTTAACTTGACAATCAAACTCAAGTAGTGTATATTTAATTTTGCGTTCTGCTGGAACGCAATAAGCTGTCTTGGCGCAGTCGGTAGCGCGTCGCCTTGGTAAGGCGGAGGTCGGGGGTTCAAGTCCCCTAGACAGCTTTGAACTTTTCCCCGGAAACGCCCGTGAATGCGGTGTTTCCGGGGTTTTTCTTATTTCAGCAGATTTGCGATGCAGATCTTCAAATCTTCATAGATTCCAACAGAAATCTCATTGCAGATTTTCCTATAGGTTTACGGGTTTGAAGAAAAAATGCAATTCCTTGTTGAGAATTCTTTCACTTGTCATGAAATATGTTATACTGGATTTGATTGAAGTGGTGGTTCAAGGTGACGGGTTCTGCATAAGGGGAAGCCGTATGAGCGAAAAGAATTATGAAACAAGTGAATTAAAAGAACTGAAAGATGTGTTACAGACGTTTACGGAGTTTGTATGGGAGATGGAAGAATATCTGCCGGAATTTTATCATTTTTTTGATGCGATGAGGCAGAACATCGAGATTTTTCTTCGGGTCGGCGAAGAAGATGAAGAACAGATTCATGAGATTCTGGAACGGGATTGGGAGAAAGCACATGCGCCGCTTGTGGGAGTACAGTGTTATGATTTTCAAGGATCACATCCGGAGGCAGAAGCAGGAACTTGTGTTTATTTTGCGAATCTTCTGACAGAAATCGGTCGTTTTTTGAACCGATGAGTATGTTGGGAGTGCTTTGAAAGAAGTGAAAAGGAGAGATGGATATGGCATCATTTTTAGAAGATATCACACCATTTTATGGGACAGGAGAACGGAATGGGAAAGGACAGACACTGGAAGAATTTCTGGAAGAATATGATCCATATCGATATAAAAATCCGTGTTGTACAACAGACACAGTTGTTTTCTCTTATAAAGATGAACAGGCACTGAAAGAAGGACGATTAAAGGTGCTTTTGGTTAAGAGAGGAAATCATCCCAGTATTGGCTGTTGGGCTCTTCCGGGAGGATTTGTAAATTTGCGGGAGAATCTGGAGGATACAGCAAGACGGGAACTGCAGGAAGAGACCGGAGTCAGCGGACTTCCGGTGGAACAGTTTGCCTGTTATGGAGATTATCAGAGAGATCCGAGAGCAAGGATTATTACAAGTGCGTATCTTTCTATCGTAAAGGAGTCGGATGTAAGTGTAGAGGCCGGAGATGATGCGGCAGATGCAGCATGGTTTGAGATAGAGATGGAACCGGAGACAGCATATGAAGAAGATGGATGGGAAAAGACGGAATATCATCTGACAATTCAAAATCAGGATCAGAAGAGAAATGCGGTTATCCTGAAAAAGGAGCGGACAGGATTGGTCAGAGAAAAATACTATGTTGTAAAAGAAGGTGGAGGAATTGCAGTGGATCATGCAGCTATTCTGGCACAGGCTTATGAATTGTTAAAAGGCAGACTGCATTCAAGGCAAAACATGCATCTTCCGTGTCCATCAGCGGAGTGATTGACACGGGAGTGAACAGTAACCTTAAAAGGACAACTGTAAGGGGAGACGAAAAGAATCTCTTGTGGTTGTTCTTTTTATGTGATAAGATATTGAGCATGAAAACCTGTAGGATAAATCACACTTCCGAAGGAATGTGACAGATCATCCGGATGGTACTTATGGTTAGTAGGAGGAAGATATGGAGAACGAAACAGTTTCAAAGAATTTTATTGAACAGGAGATAGATAAGGATCTGGCAGAAGGAGTTTACGATCATGTATGCACCCGTTTCCCACCGGAGCCGAATGGATACCTTCATATTGGTCATGCGAAGTCTATCCTTTTGAACTATGGACTGGCAGAGAAGTATAATGGTGAATTCCATATGAGATTTGATGATACGAACCCGACAAAGGAGAAGACAGAATTTGTTGAGTCTATCAAAGAGGATATTAAGTGGCTGGGTGCTGACTGGAAGGATCATCTTTATTTTGCATCCGATTATTTTGATCAGATGTATGAGTGCGCTGTGAAGCTGATCAAGAAAGGAAAAGCATTTGTCTGTGATCTTACAGCAGAACAGATGCGTGAATATAGAGGAACACTTACAGAACCAGGAAAAGAAAGTCCATATAGAAATCGTTCTGTAGAGGAGAACCTTGAGCTTTTTGAGAATATGCGTGCCGGAAAGTATGCAGACGGAGAGAAAGTGCTTCGTGCAAAGATTGATATGGCATCACCGAATATCAATATGCGTGACCCGATCATTTATCGTGTTGCCCGCATGACACATCACAATACAGGTGATAAGTGGTGTATTTATCCGATGTATGATTTCGCTCATCCGATCGAGGATGCAATCGAGGGAATCACACATTCCATCTGTACACTTGAGTTTGAAGATCACAGACCGCTTTATGACTGGGTTGTGAGAGAATGTGAATTCGAGAACCCACCGCGTCAGATTGAGTTCGCAAAACTGTATCTTACGAATGTTGTAACAGGAAAGCGTTATATTAAGAAGCTCGTAGAAGATAAGATTGTTGATGGCTGGGATGATCCAAGACTGGTTTCTATCGCAGCGCTCAGAAGAAGAGGATTTACACCGGAGTCAATCAAGATGTTTATTGATATGTGTGGTATTTCCAAGAGTCAGAGCTCTGTTGATTATGCGATGCTTGAGTACTGTATCCGTGAGGATCTGAAGATGAAGCGTTCCCGTATGATGGCTGTGCTTGATCCGATCAAGCTTGTGATTGATAACTATCCGGAAGGAGAAGTTGAATATCTGGATGTTGCGAATAATCTGGAGAACGAAGAACTCGGACAGCGTAAAGTTCCGTTCTGTCGTGAACTTTACATCGAGAGAGATGACTTCATGGAAGAACCGCCAAAGAAATATTTCCGCTTGTTCCCAGGGAATGAAGTTCGTCTGATGCACGCATATTTTGTGAAGTGTGAAAGCTTTGTAAAGGATGAGAATGGTAACGTGACAGAAGTTCACTGTACTTATGATCCTGAGACAAAGGCTGGAAGTGGATTTACAGGACGTAAGGTGAAAGGAACAATTCATTGGGTTCCGGCACCATATGCACAGAAAGCAGAAGTAAGACTGTATGAGAACCTTGTAGATGAAGAGAAGGGTGTATACAATAAAGAGGATGGTTCTCTGAACCTGAATCCAAATTCTCTGAAGATTATCAAAAATGCTTATGTGGAGCCAAGCTTTGCAGATGCGAAAGCTTATGATAGCTTCCAGTTTGTAAGAAACGGATTTTTCTGTATCGATGCAAAGGATTCTACACCGGAGAATCTGGTATTTAACCGTATTGTTTCTCTGAAGAGTTCTTTCAAACTGCCGAAGAAATAAAAAACGGACTGCCGTGATCACAATGAGAAATTGTTCACGGCAGTTTTTCATAGTTATAGGTGTGATGCAGGGAGAGAACAAGAATGTATGAATTGACAATGAGTTTGAATCCAAAATCAAAAACTCCGCTGTACGAACAGATTTATGAATTTATCAAGGAAGAGATTCAGAATAACGTAATACAGAGTGGAGAGCGGCTTCCATCTACAAGAGCATTGAGTAAGCATCTGGTAGTGAGCAGGAGTACAGTAGAACTTGCATATGAACAGCTCCTGTCGGAAGGGTATGTGGAGGCGATCCCATGCAAAGGATATTTTGTCGCAAAGATCGAAGGCATATATCAGCTTCAGAAGAGACCGGAGATCAAAGTTGAACCGATTTCTTCAGGAGTGACAGAATACGCGTATGATTTCACTCCGAACGGTGTGGATCTCAACAGTTTTCCGTATAATATCTGGAGAAAATTATCCAAAGAATGCCTGATAGATGATAAGGCAGAGATGTTCCGATTGGGGAATCCTCAAGGGGAATATGGGCTTCGGAATGCGATCAGCAGTTATTTGCATCAGGCAAGAGGAATACACTGTCATCCGGATCAGATCATTATTGGAGCAGGAAGCGATTATCTGCTTATGCTTTTAACGACAGTGATTGGAAATTGTCATAAAGTTGCGCTGGAAAACCCAACCTATGGACAGGCCTATCGTTTGTTTGAACGATTAAGCTATAAAGTCTGTACTGTTGATATGGATCAAAGCGGGATGCGGATTGATGAATTAGAGAAATCAGGGGCGGATATCGCATTTGTCATGCCGTCTCATCAGTATCCACTTGGATGTGTTATGCCGATACAAAGAAGAATGGAACTTTTGAAATGGGCAGATGGGGCAGAAGGCAGATATATTATTGAAGATGATTACGACAGTGAATTTCGATATAAAGGAAAGCCGATTCCGGCACTGCAGGGAAGTGATAGCAATGGAAAAGTGATTTATACAGGTACCTTTTCTAAATCACTGGCACCTTCTATTCGAATGAGCTATATGGTGCTTCCAGAACATATTTTGAAAATTTATCAGGAAAAATGCAGATTCATCAGTTCTACTGTCTCCAAGGTGGATCAGATGATTCTTCAGAAATTTATGGAAGAAGGCTATTATGAGCGACATCTGAATAAAACACGCGCATTATATAAGAACAGGCATGATGTTCTGATCAGCAGCCTTCGGAAGATGAAAGAGATTCTGGAAATTTCCGGAGAAAATGCAGGTGTTCACCTGTTGCTGCATTTTAAGACGGATGATTCCGAAAAGGATTTGATTAAAAAAGCGGCGAAACAAGGTGTCAGAGTTTATGGCTTATCAGAGTATTGTGTAAAAGATAATGAAGACAGTACAGGAAAAGCGGTGATTCTGTTAGGCTATGCAAACATGAATGAGGAGAGAATCCGTGCAGCAGTTCAACTACTCTGTAAGGCATGGGAATAGATGATAGAAAAACAGGCTGTATTTTAATAAAAAAGAGAAGCGGATGGTTCAATTTTATTAAGTGTAAGATTGAACCATCCGCTTTCTTTTTTATTATTCGTTTTCAGCAATCGTATCATCTGATTCATCAGAAACTGCTGGTTGTGTTTCTGCTTCAGAAGAGTCAGCGCTGTCAACATCAGATTTTTCAGTTAAATCATCTGGTTGGGCTGCCTGCAAAGATACATAAGATCTTTCCTGTGTTGGTTCAAGATCCTGATCCAGATCAAATGTATCGGAATCCGTTTCTTCTTTATTGCTATCGGTGCTATCTGCTTTTATATCAGAGGATGTACTCTTTGATTTTTTGATCAGACGAACAGCAAGAAGTCCGATTGCAGTACCAACAGTGCCAAGTCCAACTATCCATTTGATTAATTTTTTCAATTCTATAGTCTCCCTTCTATTAAACTAAATTTCATACTGATAAACAGTTTGCTCTCAGGGGAAAACCGCCTGATTTACTTTTTATTGTAATACTTTTATCGCAGAAATACAATATTTCTGACATTTAAATAAAAAAATGCGAAATAACGTTTTACAACCCTGCAAAAGTATAGTATAATTCTTAAGGCGGTAATGGTTATAAGTACCGCTGATTAATATTATTTACAAGCAAACATACGCAGGAGGGTTTGAAATGGTAAAAGCAGTAGTTGGTGCAAACTGGGGCGATGAAGGAAAGGGTAAGATCACAGACATGCTCGCCAGAGAGGCAGATATCATCGTTCGTTTTCAGGGTGGTGCGAATGCAGGCCATACAATTGTGAATGATTACGGAAAATTTGCGCTGCATACACTGCCATCAGGTGTGTTCTATGGACATACGACCAGCATCATTGGTAATGGTGTCGCACTGGATGTGCCGCGTCTTTTCGCAGAGGTACAGTCTATAGTAGAAAAGGGTGTTCCGATGCCGAAGATTCTTGTATCCGACAGAGCACAGATGGTAATGTCTTATCACAAGAATTTTGACGCATATGAAGAAGAGAGACTCGGAGGAAAATCTTTCGGTTCCACAAAGTCAGGAATTGCTCCGTTCTATTCAGATAAGTATGCAAAGATCGGTTTTCAGGTTAGTGAGCTGTTTGATGATGAACTTTTGAAGGAGAAGGTTGTGCGCGTGGCAGAGCAGAAGAATGTACTGCTTGAGCATTTATACCACAAACCACTGATTAATCCTGATGAGTTATATAACGAACTGATGGAATATAAGAAAATGGTAGAGCCGTTTGTAGCTAATGTATCTCTTTACCTTCACGAGGCAATCAAAGAAGGAAAGACAGTTCTTCTTGAAGGACAGTTAGGATCCATGAAAGATCCGGATCACGGAATTTATCCAATGGTTACATCTTCCTCAACACTTGCAGGATACGGTGCGATCGGAGCAGGAATCCCACCATACGAGATCAAGCAGATCGTTACAGTATGTAAAGCATACTCAAGTGCAGTAGGAGCCGGAGCTTTCGTAAGCGAGATCTTTGGAGAGGAAGCAGACGAGCTTAGAAGACGTGGTGGTGACGGCGGAGAGTTCGGCGCTACAACAGGACGTCCAAGAAGAATGGGATGGTTTGACTGTGTTGCATCCAAATATGGCTGCAGAATGCAGGGAGCAACAGATGTAGCATTTACAGTACTCGATGTACTTGGATATCTGGATGAGATTCCGGTATGTGTTGGTTATGAGATCAACGGAGAAGTTACTACAGAATTCCCGGTAACACATCTTCTTGAGAAGGCAAAACCGGTTTACAAAGTTCTTCCGGGATGGAAAGAAGACATTCGTGGAATCAAAAACTACGAAGATCTTCCGGAAAACTGCCGTAAATACATTGAATTCATCGAGAAAGAGATCGAGTATCCGATCACAATGATCAGTAACGGACCAGGAAGAGACGATATTATTTATCGTAATAAATAATGAAACAGAAATACAGGACAGGAAGTGAAAGCTTTCCGTCCTGTATTTTTTATATATTAGGAAAGTTCTTTCCTAATATATAAAAACGCTCCGCTAGGGATGCGCACTGCGGCGTACAAGGTAGGTGTCGCAAGCGACCGCCGCAGGCGCCAGAATGTGCCAAGGCACATTCTTTGTTATATCAGAAAATTCTTTTCTGATATAAAAACACTTCGTTCAGAATGAACACTGGGCGTACAATGTAGTTGTTGCTCCGCGTGGGATCTGCACGGAAAACAAAAAGATAGTAATAAATCAGAAAGTTCCTCATATAATATGATGATACCAGGGTCAAAAGGTCTGAAACCACCGGTGCATTGCACGAAACAATCCGTAGGTATCATAGTTGGGGGCTTTTGCCCCCAACATCATAATATATAGCTGAGAAAAAAGAAGGAGGAATTCGATGGAACAGAACAGCAATGAAAAAGACAGAGAAAATTTATCCATGGAAGAATATCTGAAGAGGAGACAGGCAGTAAAAACCCGGGAAACAGCTTCGCATGCCGCCCGGGGAGTAGATTCTGTCAGTGCATTACTGACTGCAGTATTTTATTTATGATCAGAATTGTCTTTTGAATCATCTTTCAACAGTCGTGTGACCAGCAGCAGTCCATAGAGAATAACAGGAACGAAAATGGTTGCAGCAATAGATGCTTTGAGAAGATCAGAAGCAACAGGTGAATCAATCAGTGCAAAAATCAGTGTGCACAAATACATTGCGATAAGAATAAAAACCCCTAACAGTGCAGAAATACGTTTCAGTTTTTTCATGTGACCAGTCCTTTCATACGCCAATATATATAGTAATAGTAACAGTATATATCAAATAATTGTTTACGGCAAATAAAATTTGTTATATAATAAAAGGGCGATTGAATTCGAAGTTTAAAGATAAAGGAGCAATATACAATGAGTGAGAAATGTTTATTAGACCAGTGGCGTGATATGGCCTATGACCGTAATCTTCCGAAAGATCAGCTGGAGAAGTTCTGGGGAACATACTTTACAATCGAAAGAGAGATTTACGAGCAGCTGCTCGAGAACCCGGATGAAGAAGTGAAGGGAACAGTGAAAGAGCTTGCTGAGAAATATGGACAGGATGTCATGACAATGGTTGGATTCCTTGACGGAATCAATGACAGTCTGAAGACAGCAAACCCGATCGAGACAATGGAAGAAGATACAGTTGTAAGTCTTGCATTTGATAAAGAACTTCTTTACAAGAACATGATCGATGCAAAAGCTGACTGGCTGTATGGACTCCCACAGTGGGATAAGATCTTTGATGCAGAGACAAAGAAACGTCTGTATCGTGAGCAGAAACAGTCTGGTACAGTTCGCAAGGCGAAAAAGATCGGAAGAAATGATCCATGTCCGTGCGGAAGTGGAAAGAAATATAAATTCTGCTGTGGAAAGAACGCATAAGAATTAGATTACTGGCGGTATGTATTGAGAGATACATACCGTTTTGTGTTTTTGGATATAAGTGTATATATTTAAAAGAAAGGGACATACTGATATTGTTCTAATAAGATTAAGAGGAGGAAATCAGTATGCCAGAATTAAGCTGTACCGTACAGACATGTGTACACAATTATCAGTATCTTTGCGAACTGGATAAGATCCAGGTGGGAGGAAACAGTGCGAAGAATGCGCAGGAGACCTGTTGCGATAGCTTTGAAGAAAGAAGAGAGGGAAGTTATAGCAATAAGACGGATTCGATGAAGTCTGTTTCAGATTGCTCAGACGTTGACTGCCAGGCGAAAGATTGCAGATATAATGAAGAGTGCAAATGTCACGCAGGGAAAATCAGTGTAGAAGGCGGTGACGCCTGCCACAGCAGTGGGACAGAATGTGCAACATTTGATTGTTGCCGTAATTGAGCATCAGATAAAAGTATAAAATCGTGATAAATAGAAAGAGATTTGGAAGAGAGGATCTTCTGAATCTCTTTTTTCTACTGTTGACTCTATTATTGCAACCGCGTTATAATCGTAATATGTATATTTAACAGAAGAAAGGAAATGATCGTACATGAGTGAATATCGACAGGATGAGCATACGACAGCGAAAGAGGCGTCAAAGACTCATACAGATCAAAGTTATAGGCACAATTCGTGGGAAGAGCATGAAAAAAGAAGGTATAGCTTCAAAGAACAGACCATAAAAAGTATGACGTTGTTCTTCGTAGTTGCGACATGTATCTTATTTTATTTTGCACTTTTGAGATTGGGACAGATTTCATCTGTATTTAAGCAGTTTTTAACAGTGGCAAAACCTATTATTTATGGACTGGCAATTGCATATTTGCTGAATCCGATTGTGAAGTGGATAGACCGTCGGATGATTCCGCTTTTGGAGAAACATTGTCCCAAATTAAAGAAGAAAAAACAGATATCAAGAGGAGTTGGAATCTTCGTATCTGTCATCTTAATGTTGGCATTGATTACTACACTTCTCAATATGATGATTCCGGAGTTATATGGAAGTATCCGCGACATGATTTTCAATGTGCCGAGTCAGATGAACCGGTTTATCCATGAATTCAGTAAGATGCATTCTTCTGATTCAACAGTTGGAAAGATGTTGGAGAGCATAGTTGAAGAAGCAAGTGATTTTGTTCAGAACTGGATGAAGACAGATTTGATGGAGAAAGTGAATCTGTGGATGACACAGCTTACTGTGGGAATGATTCAGATGGTTCGTGAAGTCTTTAATTTTATTATTGGAATCATTGTCTCTATTTATGTTTTGTTTAGCAAAGAGAAGTTCCAGAAACAGACAAAGAAGCTGATCTACGCTGTATTTCGTCCGGGACAGGCTAATATGATTCTCCAGATTGGCGGAAAAAGCAATGAGATCTTCGGTGGATTTATTATCGGAAAGATTATTGATTCTCTGATTATCGGAGTAATCTGTTTTATAGGATTATCAATTCTAAATATGCCATATACAATGCTGGTCAGCGTGATCGTAGGAGTGACAAATGTAATTCCATTCTTTGGACCGTATATCGGAGCAATTCCGAGTGCAATTCTGATTCTGCTTGCAGATCCATTGAAAGGACTCTATTTTATCATTTTTGTTATTGCATTGCAGCAGTTTGATGGAAATGTGCTGGGACCAAAGATTTTAGGAAATTCGACAGGACTTTCCTCGTTCTGGGTTGTTTTCTCAATCCTGATCGCAGGGGGGTTATTTGGTATTCCGGGAATGCTTTTTGGTGTACCGACATTTGCGGTGATTTATTATATTGTAAATATGCTGGTTAATTCTATCCTGAAGAAAAAAGAACTTCCAACAGATACAGAGTGCTATGGGAAGAACGGATATGTAGATTCCGAAGGAATTTATATACAGAAAGAAAAACAGGAAGAGATAAAAGAAATACAAGAAGAAAAGGGAGATAAGGACAATGCCGATTCGAGTACAAAATGATTTGCCGGTAAAGGAAATATTGGAACAAGAGAACATCTTCGTGATGGATGAGATGCGTGCGGCACATCAGGATATCCGTCCGATTAGTATCGGACTTCTGAATCTGATGCCACTTAAGGAAGATACAGAGCTTCAGATTCTGAGAGCACTTTCAAACTCTCCGCTGCAGGTGGATGTTACTTTCGTAAGAGTAACAAGTCATGTGTCAAAGAATACATCAACAAGTCACATTTATAAGTTCTATGAAGCTTTTGATGATATCAAGGATAAAAGGTTTGACGGATTTATTATCACGGGCGCACCTGTAGAACAGATGCCGTTTGAAGATGTAGATTATTGGGAAGAACTGAAACGTATTATGGAGTGGACAAAGACAAATGTTGTGTCTACACTTCATCTTTGCTGGGGAGCACAGGCTGGTATTTATTATCATTATGGAATTGATAAGGTACAACTTCCGGAAAAACGTTCAGGTTTGTTCTGGCATCACGTAAGGAACAGAAAGATTCCGATTGTCAGAGGATTTGATGATAAGTTTCTGGCACCGCATTCCAGACATACAGAAGTTCCGCAAGATCTTTTGGAGAAAGATGACAGAATTACAATTCTTGCAGATTCGGAAGAAGCAGGAGTTTATCTTTGCATGGCGCAGGATGGACGTCAGATCTTTGTAATGGGACATCCGGAGTATGATAGAATGACACTGGATTCCGAGTATAAGAGAGATCTGGGGAAAGGATTGAATCCACAGATTCCGGAGAATTATTATCCGAATGATGATCCAGAGAAGAAACCAATGCTGACTTGGAGAGCGCATTGCAATAACCTGTATACGAACTGGTTGAATTATTACGTATATCAGGTGACACCTTATGATCTGTATGGAACACCGTTTTAACACTGAGTTTATAAGGGGTTCAAGCAATTTGGCATACACACTGAATTTCATAAAATTACACGTATTTACACGAATTTACACAGCAAAAGTGTGTAAAAAGTGTGTACGGTACACAGTGAGAGTGTGTACGCAAAATAGTAAATAAAGTAGAGCCACTATATGACATAAATATGAGAAGAAAGTGAAAACTTGCTTCTCTTTTTTTATGCGAAAATTTAACCATAAGGAGGCGGTCAAATGTTTTCAGATGCGATACTTGTTCAGATATTCAGTGATGATCGTCTCAATGGCATCCCACTTGAATATCAGTCAACGGTTGTTCATGTCGTAGAAGATGTGATTGACAGAAGATTCTACACTGATAAACCGTTCGCTTCAAGAGAAGAGATACTTGAGGATGTGTGTGAAAATCAGCAGCTGCAGACGGATATCTGATTTATGCACAGAAAAATAAAAAGTATGGATATATAGGAATGACTTCAAAGACCGGTTATATAGACAAGAAAGCATCAAAGAAGGAGTGGAACTTTTACTGGGTATTTCCATATTATAAGAATGCTGATGGTAAGATGATCGTTGGACAGACAGGAAAATATGTTTATGGTAAAGCAAAATAGGATAGAAAAATAATTAGAGATAAAAAATGGCCGGCAGGAAAAACCTGTCGGTCATTTTATTAGTGTCCTGAACTCAATTCCTATCGCCCAATCCAGTTGTCGAAAGGATCCGGTTTTACAGATATGAAATCATTCTGTACATCCGCGCTGTTCAGCTTGATCTGCTGTCGGCTCTTTTCAGCAGCTTCTTCAGATTCAAATAGCTGATCTTCCGGCATTGTCAGTGCGCCGCAGGAGCCGATCAGCTGAATGATATAGTTATCCCCCTGCTTGCGTGCAATCTTTCCTTTACGGATTGTTGTGTTATTCTCAAGAATATATATAACATCATCTTTGTTGTACATCATTTCACATCCTCTTCATCAAATTCCAGGGTGATATAGTTGAATCTGTCGTCCTTCCAGATCTTAATGACTTTGCCTTTGCGGGTCTTCAAGCGTTCCCGGTTCTTGAAATTCGTGCTTGCACCGTAGGCATGCTCGAGCATATACCAATAGGAAGTGGGAAGCTCATGTTCGACAATCTCCAAATAATCACCGACAGAGCAGCAATCCGGCTGTTCTGTAGTAAAGTCCATTGTTCGCATACTCTCACCTTCTGTTTCGTGTCTATAGAATCTATTATACTCTAAACACAGAATATCTCAAGAGAATTATTTCACCAACTTGTTTTTTACTTTCAAGTATTTTATAATAATGAATTGCAGTGCTTGCAGGCAGGAAAGAATAAACTTCCTGTATACGGGACAAGAAGAACGAGAAAACAGATAAAAGTGAAAATAAATTGGAGGTTATTAACAGAGATGAATCGAATTGCAAGATTTGAAAAAGTGAGTAAAGAAAAGTTCTTTGAAGGGTGGAAAGACACATTTGAGACAGCGGAAGAAAAAGAGATGGAAGCAATCTACGAGTCTTTAAAACTGCCGGGAAGAGCGACAGCCGGAAGTGCAGGATATGACTTCTTTGCACCGGTGAAAATCACACTGAAACCGGGAGAAACCGTCAAGATTCCAACGGGAGTCCGTGTGTGGATGGAACAGGACTGGGTACTGAAGTGTTATCCGAGAAGCGGACTGGGATTCAAGTACAGACTGCAGCTGAATAATACAGTAGGAATTATCGACAGCGATTATTATTATTCCGACAATGAAGGACAGATCTTTGCAAAGATCACAAATGATTCTAATGAAGGAAAAACCGTAGAAGTAGAAGCAGGAGATGGATTCATGCAGGGAATCTTCGTACAGTACGGAATTACATTAGATGATGACGTGACAGAAGTAAGAAATGGTGGATTTGGAAGTACAACAAAAAAGAAATAAAAGACTGACAGAATAATTTGTAGGAAAAAGGGAAACCTAAACTCAGTGAAGCCAAGGCAAATAAGAGGCAGAAAAAAGAGGGTTAGGTTTTATGATCAAAAAGATTAAAAAAGAAGTCGGTTGTTCTTTTAAAGAAAATATTCAATATATGGATCAGACCCTTCCGGTGGAGAAAAGCTTTGACATTATCCGCCGGGAGATGGAGATCGGTGGAAAAGAATCGGTATTCTACTACATTGATGGATTTATAAAAGATGAAGCAATGTTAAAGATTATGGATTCTTTTCTTTCTATTACAGCAGAAGATCTTCCACAGGATGCGGAAACTTTTTCGAAACAGAAGATTCCTTATGTAGAAGTGGATGTGCTGAAATGTTTTGATGATATTCTGAGAAATGTACTCTCCGGTACAGCGGTGCTTTTTGTAGAGGGTTATGATGCAGCACTATGTATGGACTGCAGAAGTTATCCTGCCCGCGGTGTAGACGAGCCGGATAAAGATAAATCGCTTCGTGGTTCCAGAGATGGTTTTGTAGAGACAATTGTATTCAATACGGCACTGATGCGGAGAAGGATCAGAGATCCACATCTGATTATGGAAATGACAGAAGCAGGTCAGAGTTCCAGAACGGACATAGCAGTCTGTTATATGTCAGACCGTGTAGATGAAGAACTTTTAAACAATATAAAATCAAGGATTGAGAAACTTGAGGTAGATGACCTGAGAATGAATCAGCAGAGTCTTGCAGAAGCACTTTTCAAGAGAAAATGGTTCAATCCTTTCCCAAAGTTCAAATTTACAGAGAGACCGGATACGGCAGCAGCCTGTCTTTTGGAAGGAAAGGTTGTGATTCTGGTGGATAACTCGCCGTCGGCAATGATACTTCCAACGTCTGTTCTGGATATGATAGAAGAGGCAAATGATTATTATTTTCCGACGTTGACCGGAATGTATCTGAAGATTTCCAGAACCCTGATCACAATCGCAACGGTGTTTTTTACACCATTGTATCTATTATATATGCAGAATCCGCAGTGGCTACCGGACGTTTTTTCATTTGTAATGGTGCGTGATCAGATCAATCTTCCATTGATCTGGCAGTTTCTTCTGCTTGAACTGTCAATTGATGGTTTACGGCTGGCTGCGATGAATACGCCAACGATGCTCAGTACTCCACTGAGTGTGATCGCCGGTATTGTGATGGGAGAATTTTCGGTAGAATCCGGTTGGTTCAATTCAGAAGTAATGCTATATATGGCATTTGTGGCAGTGGCAAATTATACACAGCCGAATTTCGAACTTGGATATGCATTAAAATTTATGAGACTGATGCTTCTTGTACTGACTGCAGTGTTTAATCTGTATGGATTTGTTGTGGGATGTATTTTGGTATTATGTTTCCTCGTGTTTAATAAAACACTTTCAGGAAGAAATTATCTAAATGTAAAAATTAACTGACAAAATCTTAATTTTGTTAATATATCTTTGCTCTTTATTATAAAAGATGGTATGATATAGAAAATATTGCTTATCCGGAAAATACATGTCTGCTATATGGAATGTAGTGGTGGTTTCCGGAAGAAAGAGAGCAGGAGGTTATTGACATGAGAGAGTTCATTATTACCGTGAACAGTACTGTAGACTTACCGAAGGAATGGCTGGAAGAGAGACATGTTCCGGTCCTTCCGCTGAAATATACAATTGATGGAGAGAATTACACAGATATGTCAGGATTGACAGCGAAAGAGTTCTTTCAGAAATTAAGAGAAGGTCATATGTCTGTGACTTCTCAGATCAATCCTGAAGAAGCACGCGAGATGCTGGAACCGTTTGTGAAGGAAGGAAAAGATGTACTTCATCTTGGATTCTCTTCCGGATTAAGCGGAACATGCAATAGTATGCGAATCGCGGCGGAAGAACTGGCGGAGGATTATCCGGAAGCAAAGATTATCGTGATCGATACACTTTGCGCCTGCCTGGGAGAGGGCTTGCTTTTGTACTATGCTCTTAAGTTGAAAGAAGAAGGCAAGACGATTGATGAGATCGCAAAGTGGGCAGAAGAGAACAAGCTTCACGTTTGCCATAATGTTACGGTGGATGATCTGAATCATCTGCAGAGAGGTGGACGTATTTCCAAAGCGGCAGCAGTTTTGGGGACACTCGTGCAAGTGAAACCGATCATACATATGGATAACAATGGAAAACTTCAGGTGATTGCGAAAGAACGTGGTCGCAAGAAGTCTCTGAATAAAATTGTTGATATGGCAGTAGAACAGTCGAAAGGCTGGGAGAATGAGATTATAATGATCACGCACGGAGATTGCCTGAAAGATGCAGAGTATGTTGCCGGACGTGTCAGAGAGAAGATGGGAATAGAGAATATTCTGATCAATAATATCGGAACAGTGATCGGAAGTCATACAGGACCGGGTGTTGTTGCCGTATTCTGTATGGGAAATGAAAGATAAATTTCGAAAAAAATAAAAAAACAAAAGAAAATGCATTTAAAGTGTTGACAGGAAAGAGTGGATATGGTAGATTAGATGTTGCGTTAAGCAAAAAACAAAGTAGAGTATCCACTCTCACCGCAGCACAATTGAGTGACTGATGGTCCGATATCGATAATAAGGAGCTCCTGTTGGAGTTATTACATTTGTCGGGTGGATATGATATTCACTCGTTTTTTTGTGTTTTCGCGTAAGAACCTAAAGGAAATTCATTTGACGGAGGTATACGACAATTAGCGATTTAATGATTAACGAGCAGATCAGAGATAAAGAAGTAAGATTGATCAGCGCGGATGGGGAACAGTTAGGCATCATGTCATCCAGAGATGCAATGAAGCTTGCACAGGAAGCAGAGCTTGATCTGGTGAAGATTGCACCGGGAGCAAAGCCACCGGTATGTAAGATCATTGACTATGGCAAGTACAAATACGAGCAGACTCGTAAAGAGAAAGAAGCCAAGAAGAAACAGAAAACTGTTGAAATCAAAGAAGTGCGTTTATCACCGAACATTGATACGAATGACCTGAATACCAAAGTGAACAATGCTAAGAAGTTCATTTCCAAGGGAAATAAGGTTAAGGTGACACTGCGTTTCAGAGGTCGTGAGATGGCTCACGTACAGCAGAGCAAGCATATCCTTGATGATTTTGCAAAGCAGCTGGAAGATGTTGCTACAGTAGAAAAGGCAGCAAAACTGGAAGGCAGAAATATGAGTATGGTTTTAGCTGAAAAACGTTAAGACAATATGATCCGGGATGAAGATCCTGTAAGGCAGCACAATAAAGGAGGAAATTATCATGCCAAAAATTAAAACAAATAGAGCGGCAGCAAAGCGCTTCAAAGTAACAGGTACAGGAAAGCTGAAAAGAAATAAAGCTTACAAGAGCCATATCTTAACAAAGAAGTCTACAAAGAGAAAGAGAAATCTGAGACAGGCAACTATTACAGATGCAACAAATGTAAAGAACATGAAGAAGGTTTTACCATATCTGTAAGATTTGGAAGTAGATTAAGGAGGAGATTAGGAAATGGCAAGAATCAAAGGCGGAATGAACGCTAAGAAGAAACATAACAGAACACTGAAACTGGCTAAAGGATACAGAGGAGCTCGTTCCAAACAGTACAGAGTTGCAAAACAGTCTGTAATGAGAGCACTCACATCTTCTTACGCAGGAAGAAAACAGCGTAAGCGTCAGATGAGACAGCTTTGGATCGCTCGTATTAACGCAGCTGCAAGAATGAATGGACTTTCTTACAGCAAATTCATGTATGGTCTTAAACTGGCTAACGTTGACATGAACAGAAAGATGCTTGCAGAGCTTGCAGTAAGCGACAGAGAAGGATTCGCAGCACTCGCAGCAGTAGCAAAAGAGAAACTTGCTTAATTTGAGCTTGTATTTTCGCCCGGTTTTCTTCGGAAGACCGGGTTTTCTTATTGTATTAATTGTATATAAAAAATAAATTTTTAAAAAAATTAAAAAAACTGTTGACATTTAATGCCGCAACGTGTATTATAGTCGTTGTGGCAAGGCGGTAACGCAGATGACCACGGTAAAATGATGATATGCGGAAGTGTCGGAACTGGCAGACGAGCAAGACTAAGGATCTTGTGATCAATGCGATCGTGTGGGTTCAAGTCCCATCTTCCGCATCATTTTCAAAAAAATATTTTAGAAATGCGGAAGTGTCGGAACTGGCAGACGAGCAAGACTAAGGATCTTGTGATCAATGCGATCGTGTGGGTTCAAGTCCCATCTTCCGCAGTAAGATAAGACCAAGAGTACAGAACAAAGTATTCTTGGTTTTTTTATATATTAGGAAAGTCCTTTCCTAATATATAAAAAACGCTCCGCTCAGGATGCGCACTGCGGCGTACAAGGTAGGTGTCGCAAGCGACCGCCGCAGGCGCAAGAATGTGCCAAGGCACATTCTTTGTTCTATATATTAGGAAAGTCCTTTCCTAATATATAAAACCGTTCTGCTTGGAAAATAATATTGGAAAAGAAAAGAAGAAGAAAATTAAAAAAATAAAAAGGAAAGAGAAGAGTTTTGTCGAATATATATAATAGAGTATTCTTTAAACATTAAGCGGAGGCACTCATGTACTACTCAGAAGAACTGATAGAAGAAGTAAGATCAAGGAATGATATTGTAGATGTGATTTCCGGATATGTCCGGCTGCAGAAGAAAGGCAGCTCTTATTTTGGATTATGTCCGTTCCATAATGAGAAATCACCGTCTTTTTCTGTGAGCAGACAGAAGCAGATGTATTACTGCTTTGGATGTGGGGCGGGAGGGAATGTTTTTACATTTCTTATGGAATATGAGAATTTTTCTTTTGTAGAAGCAGTGAAGTTTCTTGCGGACAGAGCAGGAATCGAACTTCCGGAGATGGAATACTCGAAAGAAGCGAAGGAAAAAGCAGATTTAAAGTCTACGATTCTTGAGATGAATAAGCTGGCTGCAAAGTATTTCTACGTACAGCTGAAATCAGAGCGTGGAAGTCAGGCCTACAGTTATCTTAAGAACCGTGAACTCTCAGATGAGACGATCACAGCGTTTGGACTGGGATTTTCGAACAAATACAGTGATGATCTGTATAAGTATCTGAGAGAGAAGGGATACAGTGAAGACCTGATTCGACAGGCCGGACTGATCAACACGGATGAACGTCAGGGTGTGTACGACAAGTTTTGGAATCGTGTGATGTTTCCAATTATGGATGTCAATAACCGTGTGATCGGATTTGGTGGCCGTGTGATGGGAGATGGGAAACCGAAATATCTGAATTCACCGGAGACAGTCGTTTTTGATAAGAGCCGGAACCTTTATGGTCTGAACCGTGCCAGAACATCAAGAAAGCCATACTTTCTTCTTTGCGAAGGATATATGGATGTGATCTCTCTCCATCAGTCCGGATTTACGAATGCGGTAGCTTCATTGGGGACTGCATTGACAGCAGGGCATGCAGCTCTGATCAAGCGTTATGTCCAGGAAGTTTATCTGACTTATGACAGTGATGAAGCCGGTACAAGAGCAGCACTTCGCGCAGTGCCGATCTTGCGGGAGGCCGGGATTTCTGCTAAAGTTGTAAGGATGGATCCATATAAAGATCCGGATGAATTCATTAAGAACCTTGGAGCAGAAGAATATGAGAAGCGGATCCATGCGGCGCGTAATGGATTCATGTTCAGCCTGGAGATGCTGGAGAAACAATATGATATGAATTCTCCGGAAGGCAAGACAGATTTCTTCAGGGAAGTGTCGAGGAGACTGCTTGAATTCGAAGATGAGCTGGAGCGTAACAACTATATCGAAGCTGTTGCAACAGCATACCGGGTCAGCCGGGAAAGCCTGGAGAAGATGGTCGCAAAGATGGCTGTGAATGCCGGAATGGCGAGACCGGTCGCAAGACCGAAACGGGCAGAAGGATCTGAGAAGAAGCAAAAGGAAGACGGAATCCTTACTTCACAGAAAGCATTGTTGACCTGGATGATCGATGATGACAGGCTCTTTGATCAGATCAGTCAGTACATAAGCCCGGGTGATTTTACAGAAAGTCTGTATCGGACGGTTGCAGAACTTTTATATGAGCAGAGAAAGCAGGGAGCCTTGAATCCTGCGAAGATCCTGAATCATTTCACAGAGGAAGAAGATCACAGAGAAGCAGCCTCTTTGTTTAACACAAGAATTAAAGAGCTGAAGACAAAGGAAGAGAGAGAACAGGCTTTACAGGAGACGATCCTGCGGGTGAAGAGTTATAGCATTGAGCATCAGACAATGAATCTCGACCCGACAGATATGCGGGGGTTACAGCATTTGATGGAAGAAAAACGGAAGCTGGAGAACCTGAAGAATTTGAATATTACAATTCAATAAGGATAAAATAAAACAAGACAGGCTGCGGATGCGCGCAGCGAAGGAAGGAAGAACACATGGACGATATTACACAGAAATTTCTTGATAGATTGAAAGACCTGGTTGCACTTGGTAAAAAGAAAAAGAGCATACTGGATGTCCAGGAGATCAATGATTTTTTCAATGATATGGAACTCAATGCAGATCAGATGGAGAAGGTATTTGATTACCTTGAGGCAAATAACATTGATGTGCTGCGCATTAGCGGAGATACACCGGATGAGGTGGATGTAGATCTGGATGACATTATCATATCTGAGGAAGACGACGTGGATATGGAGAATATCGACCTGTCAGTTCCGGAAGGCGTGAGTATTGAAGATCCGGTCCGTATGTATTTAAAAGAGATCGGTAAGGTACCTCTTCTGAGTGCAGAACGTGAGATTGAGCTTGCACAGAGAATGGAAGAAGGCGATGAGGAAGCCAAGAAAGAGCTTGCAGAAGCGAACTTAAGACTTGTAGTCAGCATCGCAAAGAGATATGTTGGAAGAGGCATGCTGTTCCTTGATCTGATCCAGGAGGGTAACCTCGGCCTGATCAAAGCAGTTGAAAAGTTTGATTATCACAAGGGATATAAGTTCAGTACTTATGCTACATGGTGGATCCGTCAGGCAATCACAAGAGCAATCGCGGATCAGGCAAGAACAATCCGTATCCCGGTTCATATGGTTGAGACGATCAACAAGCTGATCCGTGTATCCAGACAGCTTCTTCAGGAACTGGGAAGAGAACCGCTTCCGGAAGAGATTGCCAAGGAGATGGATATGCCGGTAGAACGTGTACGTGAGATCCTGAAGATTTCACAGGAACCGGTTTCTCTTGAGACACCGATCGGTGAAGAGGAAGACAGCCACCTTGGAGACTTTATCCAGGATGATAATGTACCGGTTCCGGCAGAGGCAGCTGCACAGACACTTCTGAAAGAGCAGCTGGATGAAGTACTGGATACATTGACAGAGAGAGAGCAGAAAGTCCTCCGTCTTCGTTTCGGAATGAATGACGGAAGAGCACGTACACTTGAAGAGGTTGGACGAGAGTTTGATGTAACAAGAGAGCGTATCCGTCAGATCGAGGCGAAAGCACTCCGTAAGCTCCGTCACCCAAGCAGAAGCAGAAAACTGAGGGATTATCTGGATTAATGATGGAATTATCGAAAAGATTACAGGCGGTCGCAGATCTTGTGACCGCCCATTATAAATTAGCGGACATTGGAACGGATCATGCATATATTCCGATTTATCTGACACAGCAGAAGAAGATTACAGAAGCAGTTGCACTTGATGTCAATGAAGGACCACTGCAGCGAGCAGAGGAACATATCCGCGAGAATGGACTTGAAGCAGAGATAGAGACGAGACTTTCCAATGGATTTCAGGCATTACAGCCGGGAGAAGTCCAGTCTGCGGTCATCGCAGGAATGGGCGGCGGACTTGTGATCCGGATCCTGACAGAAGGAGAGAAAGTGGTGCGAAAGCTTGAGGAGTGTATCCTTCAACCACAGTCAGAGATCGAGAAAGTGCGGGCATTTCTTCTTGAGAAGGAATATGAATTTCTGGAAGAAGATATGGTCTGTGAAGATGGAAAATATTATCCTATGATGAAGGTAAAACCACCGGTGGCTGATACAGCAGGCGAAGATACAGAAGTAAAGTTCTGGGATACGGTTCAGTTAAAATATGGAAAGCTTTTGCTGGAGAAACAACATCCGGTACTCAGAGAGTATCTGGAAAGAGAGATACGTATTTATCAAAGTATTTTAGAAGGATTGAAAGCGAAAGATTCTGACCGGATCCGTCAGAGAAAAGAAGAATTGGAACAGGAACTTGTAGAAGCAGAGAAAGGGATGAAATATTATGCAGTGTAAAGAGATTATACAGGTAATAGAGGCAACATTCCCGCGAACAGCAGCTTTGGGATTTGACAATGTAGGACTGCTTGCAGGACGTTCAGAGAAAGAGGTGTCCAGAATTTATCTGGCACTGGATGCAACAGATGTTGTGATCGACCGTGCGATCAAGGAAGGCGCGGACATGCTGATCACACATCACCCGCTTTTATTCTCAGCAGTAAAGAAAGTGACGGATGAAGATTTTATTACAAGAAGAATTGTGAAGCTGATTCAGAATGACATTTCCTATTATGCAATGCATACGAATTATGATGTGCTTGGTATGGCAGAACTGTCCGGAAAGATCATGGATCTTCAGAATGGGGAAGTGTTAGATGTTACCTATACAGATGAAGAAGGGAATCCGGAAGGAATCGGAAGAATCGGTAATCTGGAGAAAGATATGACATTGGAAGAGTGCTGTGTCTATGTGAAACACAGACTTGAACTTGGAAGTCTGAAAGTATTTGGAGATATGCAGAAGAAAGTACATCGTCTTGCAATTTCTCCGGGATCAGGAAAGAGCTCGATTGCAGTTGCTCTCGAGAAGGGGGCAGATGTTCTTGTAACAGGAGATATCGGTCATCATGATGGAATTGATGCAGTAGAGCAGGGGCTTGCAGTAATTGATGCAGGACATTATGGCACAGAATATATTTTTATTGAAGATATGAAGCAGTTCTTCGAGAAGAAGCTCCCGGTGCTGGATGTACTTACAGATCCAATCGAGCATCCATTCCAGATCATATAATCAGAAGTGAACGCATAATAATGTTCAGCAGGGCAGCTGTGGGAAGAAAGCAGTTCACAAAGACAGTGGAGGTGGCTGAGGAGTTGGAAAGTCAGAAATGTAAGGTTACGATAAGCGGAAAAGAGTATCTTTATGAGAAGGGGACGTCTTATCAGGAGATCGCGAAGGATTTTCAGAAAGAGTATAAACATCAGATCGCACTTGTGATGCTGGATGGACATCGTCTGCAAGAACTTAGAAAACAGGTTTCCGGAGACTGTACGCTGCAATTTATTACAACACAGGATACGGCGGGGTATGACACGTATCGGAGAAGTGTCTGCTTTCTTTTTATTAAGGCAGTACACGATGTGATTGGCCATGAGCGTCCGCAACAGGTGCGTGTACGGATTCATTTTTCGTTAGGTGCAGGATTTTACTGTACGGTGGAAGGAATCGATCATGTGGGAATGGAATTCCAATGGAAAGTTGAAGAACGCATGTATGAACTTGTACATCAGAGACTTCCGATCACAAAAGAGTTGATCCATACAGAAGAGGCAGTGGAATTATTCCATCGATATGGAATGTTTGATAAAGAGCGCCTGTTCCGGTATCGGAGAAGTTCCCACGTGAATCTGTATGCCATGAATGAATTCCGTGACTATTATTATGGTTATATGATGCCGGATACAGGAGATTTAAAGTATTTTGCATTGTATCTGTATCAGGGCGGAATTGTACTTCAGATGCCGCTGAAAGACGAACCGGAGAAAGTCCCTTTATTTGTGCCAAAGGATAAGCTGTTTCGTGTACTCAGTGAGTCTGTGAGATGGGGAGACCAGCAGGGGATTGATACCGTCGGCGCGCTCAATGACATGATCACGCAGGATGATATGCGTGAGATTGTTCTTGTGCAGGAGGCATTCCAGGAGCGCAAGATCGGAGAGATCGCAAAGCAGATCGCAGATCGTCCGGGGGTAAAGTTTGTTCTGATCGCAGGACCTTCTTCTTCCGGCAAGACAACATTTTCACATCGCTTATCCATTCAGCTCAGAGTGAACGGGCTTCATCCACACCCGATTTCTGTAGATAATTATTTCGTAGATCGGGAGAAAACACCGAAAGACGAGGATGGAAATTATAACTTCGAATGCATTGAAGCAATCGATGTGGAAAAGTTCAATGAGGACATGAGCAATCTGCTGGCAGGCGAGGAAGTCTATCTTCCGGTTTTTGACTTTAAGACCGGTAAACGGAATTTTGAAACAAGGCCAAAGAAACTCGGTGAAAATGATATCCTTGTAATCGAAGGAATCCATTGCCTGAATCCGAAGCTGACAGAACAGTTATGTGATGACCGGAAATTCAGGATCTATATCAGTGCATTAACACAGCTGAATATTGATGAGCATAACCGGATTCCGTCTACAGACGGACGTTTGATCCGAAGACTTGTCAGGGATGCAAGAACAAGAGGGGCATCGGCGACGAAGACCATCTCGATGTGGCCGTCAGTGAGAAGAGGAGAAGAGAAGAATATTTTCCCATATCAGGAATATGCAGATGTGATGTTTAACTCTTCCCTGATCTATGAACTGGCAGTGTTGAAACAGTATGTAGAGCCGTTGCTTCTTGGCGTAAGCAAAGACTCTCCGGAATATGTTGAAGCAAAGCGGTTGTTGAAATTCCTGGATTATTTCGTAGGAATCGGAAATGACAATGTGCCAACGAATTCACTTTTGAGAGAATTTATTGGCGGTGGATGTTTCCATGTCTAATGCAATAGAAAGATAGAAGAAAGAGGATACATAGAAAACTTGTATGTGACAAGAATTTCTATGTATCCTCTTTGCATTAAGATACCTCTTTGTTGATCATATCCTGCAATAAGCAGAAATATACAATATCTAATCCTAAAATCGAGAGAACCAGGTAGAGAATAGAAGAATTCCCCTGTATTCCTCTGATGCGGTCACAGCGTTCTCCCATCTTATAAGCCCAGTAAATACCATAGATTCCACAGGTGATCAAAGAAAATAGGAATACCATGCCTCCGCTTGTTGCCTGTGGCTCTCCGGCCAGCTGATTCACCTCATCATTCAGCTTGATCATCCAGTAGATACTGTAGATGCCGCAGGTGAGAAAAGAAAAAACAATTGCAAGTACAAGATTACGTGGCATAATGCCTGCAGTTGCCCCGTTCCGGTAATAATTGTTCTGATTATAGTTGTTCTGGTATGCATTCTGGTAATATGCATTCTGCTGGAACTGGCTTTCCTGCTGCGTTTGATTCTCCTGTGTATGAGCATTATCATCAGGAGCAGGAAGCGGAGCACCGCATTCCTGACAGAAAGAAGCACTGTCTTCGCAGAGTGAATTACATTTTGGACAGATTTTCATAGAAGATTCTCCTTTGCATGAATTAGTTCGAAAAATGTCAGAAGTTGACAAGATCCTTCTGAAAAGTATCGTAGCATAAAAAGATACAAGTTACAAGAAATGTAGCCAAGTTTTAGGATATCTTAAGATATTCGATAGAAATAAACCCGGAATATGCATAATATTCTTCCTTTTTCTTTCAAAAAGTTTGTGGTAGAATAGTAATGTTTCTGAAAACAAAACATGAGGAGATGAAAGTATGCCAGTATTTGACTTTAACAGTGCACCGGAAGATAAGAAAGAAGTTCAGTGTACTTATACAACATTTTGTTCCAACGAAGACCATGCGACACCGGAGTGTCCGATTCTTGTTCTGGATAACCAGAACCGGAAGTGGAACCATCATTCCTGCGGTGTGTTTACCAATCAGAATAAGCAGACCGCATTTGAGTTTGATGAAAAGGACGGAACATGCAGTGCAGATATCCTGAAAGTGGATGCACGTTTTGTCAGCCTTTTAAAATGGCTTGGAGAAAATCACATTAATGTACGTCTTTCCGGAGAAAATAAGCCGGATGGTTATGCCGTTTACAGAATCCGTGAGATCGCATTTGGAGGCGGAACAAAATTATCTGCTGAGGACGGCTTCCTTCAGTTTATGATCGAGCGGCTGTTTGCAAGTGATGCACCAAAAGAAAAGATCAATGATGACGAGCAGGAAGAGTCCGGAGATGACATGAAGCTTACAAGTATTCAGAGTATTACAGACTTTATGACATGCGCAGGACGTACACTTCCGGATAACATTCGTCTGTGGGCAAGAAGAAATCTTGCAGTTGCACGTTCTCACGAGGTCTCTCAGGAAGAGCGCCGTCACGCACAGAGAGCACTTTCTATCATGATGAATATTCAGTGGAAGAGCAATTACTTTGAAGCAATCGATCCGGATGAAGCGAGAAGAATTCTGGATGAAGAGCTGTATGGAATGGAGAAAGTAAAGCAGAGAATCATAGAGACGATCATTCAGATCAACCGTACACACACACTTCCGGCGTACGGACTTCTGCTTGTCGGACCGGCAGGAACAGGTAAATCCCAGATTGCTTATGCCGTTGCAAGAATCCTTAAACTTCCTTGGACAACACTGGATATGAGTTCCATTAACGATCCGGAACAGCTGACAGGAAGTTCAAGAATCTATTCAAACGCAAAGCCAGGTATTATCATGGAAGCATTCTCCATGGCAGGGGAATCCAATCTGGTATTCATTATTAATGAGCTGGATAAGGCGGCATCCGGAAAGGGAAACGGAAACCCGGCAGATGTTTTACTTACACTGCTGGATAACCTTGGATTTACAGACAATTACATGGAGTGTATGATTCCTACCGTTGGTGTATATCCAATCGCTACAGCGAATGACAAGGATCAGATCAGTGCACCGCTCATGTCCCGTTTCGCTGTCATTGATATCCCGGATTATACACCGGAAGAGAAGAAAGTAATCTTCTCCAAATTCTCACTTCCGAAGGTGCTGAAACGCATGAGCCTGAAGGCAGAAGAGTGCATTATGACAGAAGAGGCACTCAATGAAGTGATTGAACTGTACTCCAATACATCAGGAATCCGAGATCTGGAACAGGCAGCAGAACACATCGCAGCGAATGCACTGTATCAGATTGAGGTGAACCATGTGGAGAGTGTTGAATTTGATGCAGAGATGGTAAGAGAACTGCTTGGATAAAGTTGGGCTTTGCCCTGAAAAAATGAGCTCTGGAAAGTTTTGATTTTCCAAAGCTCATTTTTTGAATTCCTACTGTCTATAGTACTGCAGGAACTCCCCGATTTTACCAACCGCCTCTTTCAGCACTTCAATACGCGGCAGATAAACCACACGGAAATGATCCGGCTGATGCCAGTTAAATCCACTTCCCTGAACGATCAGGATCTTCTTGTCACGAAGCAGATCAAGAGCAAATTTCTCATCATTCACAATATTGAACTTCTTCGTATCAATCTTCGGGAACATATAAAATGCAGCCTGCGGTTTTACTGCGCTGATTCCCGGAATATCCGTCAGAGCCTTGTAAACATATTCACGCTGCTCGTAAATACGTCCACCCGGAACAATATAATCATTTACACTCTGATGTCCGCCGAGAGCTGTCTGTACAATGGACTGTGCTGGAACATTAGAGCAAAGACGCATGTTGGAAAGCATCTTGATTCCTTCAATATAGTCTCTTGCAATATTTTTATTTCCACTTAAGATCATCCATCCGATACGGAATCCAGCGATCATATGGGACTTGGACAGTCCGCTGAATGTCACGCAGAACAGATCCGGTGCGAGAGAAGCGATAGAAACATGCTCTTTTCCATCCATAACAAGACGGTCATAAATCTCATCAGAGAAAATGATCAGCTGGTGTTCTCTTGCGAGATCTACAATCTGCTGCAGTACTTCCTTCGGATAAAGAGCACCGGTCGGATTGTTTGGATTGATAATAACGATCGCTTTTGTACGGTCATTGATCTTCTTACGCATATCCTCGATATCCGGATACCAGTCAGACTGCTCATCACAGATATAGTGCACAGGCTTTCCACCGGCAAGTGTAGCACAAGCTGTCCAGAGCGGATAATCCGGAGACGGGATCAGAATCTCATCCCCTGTATCCAAAAGAGCAGACATCGTAAGATTGATCAGTTCACTGACACCATTTCCTGTGTAAATATCGCTCATCGTTACATTCGGCAGGTGCTTTAACTGGGCATACTGCATGATCGCTTTTCGCGCAGAGAACAGACCGGCAGAAGCAGAGTAGCCTTCGCAGTCAGAAAGCTGACGGCTCATGTCATAGATCACCTCATCCGGTGTACGGAAGCCAAACGGAGCCGGATTTCCGATATTAAGCTTCAGTACATGAGTTCCCATCTCTTCCATTCTGGCAGCCTCATCAACAACCGGACCTCTCACATCATATAATACATTATCTAACTTGGATGATTTCTTGAATTCTCTCACTTTCATACCTCCTGAATTATCTGCGGATGTCTGTATCATATCAACATCTGACAGTGTGGAATCATTATCATTATTATTGTTTAACCAGTCAGGATCAACCTGCAGGGCATCTGCCAGAAAATGTAAGATGTCGGTACGCGGGACTGTCTTCCCACTGACATACTGGCTGACATGACTTTTCCCAAGCTTGATCCCTTTCTGCTGGGCAAGACGAACAAGATCAACCTGCTTCAGGCCTTGCTCGTTCATAGCGGCTTTTAATCTGTCTGCAAAGGTTTCCATAAAGCTCCTTTCTGAGGTTATCCTTCCGGGGATCAGACCCCATTAATAAAGTATTAACAAAATACAAAGTTCAATTTAAAATCTGCTTCAATACGAAAATCTCTAAAAGTTCAATTTAAAAGTTCAAAACTTTAGTCAGAGTATACCACGATAAATGAAAAAGTTCAATAAAAAAATTACTGTTATAGAAAATCCGCAAAATCACGGTATCATTAAGAAAATATGATATACTAAAAGTGTTTATTACAACAAAATACAAAGTACACAGAACGAAGGGAAACAGGGAAATGATTCTTGAAAATGAAAAAATAAAACAGGCATTGGAATATATAAAGGAAGAAGATCCGGCAACGACTCAGGACACGCTCAATATGTGTCAGATCCCGGCACCTTCTTATAAGGAAGAGAAAAAAGCGGAGTATATCCGGGAGCGGTTCTGGGAGATCGGGCTTAGGGATGTCAGGATTGACGCTGTTGGAAATGTGCTTGGGATCTGGCCGGGAACCGGTGAAGGACCAAGTGTAATGCTTGCAGCACACACAGACACAGTATTTCCGGAAGGGACAGATCTGTCGATAAGGAAAGAAGGGAATCGTTATTATTGTCCCGGCATTAACGATGACACACATGCAGTGGCGGAGATGATCGCAGTAGCGAAAGCAATGATCCATGCAGATCTTCACACAAAAGGGGACTTGATCTTCTGTGCAAATGTGTGTGAAGAAGGACTTGGAGATCTAAGGGGCGTGAAGTATCTGTTCGGATACGACAACAAAGCTTCAGAAGAATGTCCAGAGGTAGATGCATTTGTCTCGATTGATAACCAGTATACGGGCGGGGTGATCTATACGGCAACAGGAAGTCACCGTTATGAGGTGACATTTACCGGAAGAGGTGGTCACAGTTTCCAGAACTTTGGCATTCCTAATCCAATCCATGCAATGGGACGAGCCATCGCACAGATCGCAGAATTCCAGGTCCCGAATGAGCCGAAGACAACATTTAACGTAGGAGTGATCCAGGGAGGAACTTCTGTAAATACAATTTCAGGTTCTGCATCCATGCTGGTAGACCTCCGTTCGGACAGCGAAGAAGAGCTGAACCTACTGGATGAAGAACTTCATAAAGTGATCAAACAGGCAGTGGAAGAAGAAAATGCAAGATGGGATGCTTCAAAGCCGCAGATTAAAGTGCAGATCGAAGGACGCGGTGTGAGACCGGCGGGGGCACAGCCAAAGGACTGTGCAATCGTGAAAGCAGCATTCCGGGCGGCAGAACTGCTGGGGATTGAACCGGAGTATCGGTATGAGAGCAGTACGGATGCGAATATCCCAATCAGTATGGGAATCCCGGCAATCACTGTTGGAAGAGGTGGAGAAGAAGACGGAATCCATACCCTTCAGGAATGGTATGAGCCAAAAGAAGCATGGTTTGGACCACAGAGAGATTTGCTTCTGATGATTCTGCTTGCCGGGGCAGAAGGAGTCTGTGAGCCGGCTATAGAAAAAAGATAAAAAATCTTAAGAAAATATCAATGTCTTTTCATGCACATTTCCTGTATACTGATGGTATGAGAGAATATTTTGTGCAGATTGTACCGGGTGTTTCGGAGATTTTTATCTTTTGCACAAAAAGAAGTAAAAATAAAACAAAGCAGGAGGGCAAACGATGCGGGGAATCAGAAAGCAGTCATCCGACACACAGAGTTCCAGTCAGCCGAAAGAAAAAAGAAGATTGGATACAAAACAGAAAAAAGGAATGTTGATCGGTGGAGGAATCTTCCTTGTGGCAGTGATCGCCCTGATCCTTGTGAAGAATCTGACAGGTGGAAGTGGAGCAGATGGAGAGAATGTTCTCTATGCGGATTCCGTTGGAATGATCACAGGGACAGGACTTGGGACACAGAACCGGTTTACAGGAGTGGTTGAAGCACAGGATACGTTGAAACTGACACTGGCAGACAATCAGAAGGTAAAACAGATCTTTGTTGAAAAAGGGCAGGAAGTAGAGCCTGGAACAAAGCTGTTTGAATACGATACAGAAGAGCTTGCCATGACATTAGATCAGGGAAAACTGGAGCTTGAGAAGATCACGAACAACATCAGCAGCCTGAATTCACAGATCGCGACACTTACAACGGAGAAGAAGAGTGCGCCGGCCAGCGAACAGCTGTCCTATACGACACAGATCCAGGAACTTCAGATGGAGATCAAGCAGGAAGAGTACAATTATAAAGTAAAAGAGCTGGAAGTAAACCGTACACAGAAGAGCCTGGAACAGTCTACAGTAACTTCTACAGTTGCCGGAATTGTACAGGAGATCAACGAACAGCAGGGAACAGACCCTTCTACAGGAGAGTCCAAACCGTTTATGAGTATCCTTTCTACAGGAAAATACAGAATCAAAGGAAAGATCAGCGAGCAGAACATCGGAGATCTGACACCGGGCACACAGGTGACGATCCGCTCCAGAGTGAATGAAGATGAGATCTGGACAGGTACAGTAGATAACGTAGACACAGAGAAGCCGGAGAACAGTTCCCAGGATTCTATGAGTTATGGTTCTGAGAACAGCGATAATCAGGCAACAAAGTATCCATTCTATGTCACATTGGATACAGTGGATGGATTGATGCTCGGACAGCATGTCTATATCGAGACAAGTACTTCACTGGAAGCAGACAAGATGTGGCTGATGCGTGACTACATTGTAGACGCAGATTCAGATCATCCATATGTATGGGTAGCAGGAGATAATGACAAGCTGGAGAAGCGTTCTGTTACACTCGGAGAGACGAACGAAGATATGGGAACCTGTGAGATCGTAGACGGACTGAAAGCTTCTGATTACATTGTATGGCCAAGCGAGGAGTGCAAAAAAGGTGCAGCTGTTGTGAAGAACGATTCAGGTACATCAGGCAGTACTTCAGATATGTCAGGAGCCGAGGGCGGTTACGAAGAACCTGTAGAAGAGAATGCAATGCAGGAAGGAGTTCCGGGAACGGAGGAGAGTGTGGATGAATAAAAAGAAAATAATCAAGATCGGCATTCCTGTGGCAGCAGGCTGTATCGTTCTTGCACTTGGAATCGGTTTCGCAGTGAAGAACAGCGGAAAGGCTGTTAAAGTAGCTCCTGTCAGCAGTTTGAATTCCGGCGGCTGGTACGATGATAGTGGGATTGCAAGTTACGGAACCGTCACAACGAACCAGAAGCAGGACATTTACGTGGATGATACTATGCCGATCACACAGGTTTACGTGAAAGCCGGGGATATGGTGAAAGTTGGAGACCGTCTTGTGGCATATGACACGACACTTTCTTCCCTGGAACTTGAGATGAAAGAAATGCAGATTCAGGGGATTGACCTGAACATTCAGAACCTGCAGAAAGAGATCACCCAGCTCAAGGGGACGAAGACTGCGAAGGCAGATACAGGGGCATCCGTCGTGCAGACAAGTGCAGATGGAGAACAGCAGCCAACTGTACAGAAGATGAGTGCTGTAAAGACAACCATTCTTAATACATCAAAAGAGGATGAGAATAAAAAACCGGATGGTGATACCTCGAAGGATGATACGACAAAAGATGACGTACCGTCTTCCGCAATTGAGCGTCCATTCCCTGAAGCATTAAAGGGAAAAGAGGTTTACAGTGAGATTACATTAGATTCTGTTCCTTATAATAAAGAAGACGCAGACGGAACAATGGAAAAACCGTATCGTTATCTTTGCGCACCGGGGGCAGCAGTGAATGCACCGTTTATGCTCAAAGTATTAAAAGAGGGTCAAGTGTGTGCCTTTGATGTAGTAGATAACGCAGAAGCGCCGACAAAATTCTTATCCTGTTGGATCCTCGATGGAAAAACAGGACAGGTAGTCATACCGGATCCACAACCAACTCCAGACCCGGAGCCGACTCCAAATCCAGAGCCAACTCCGGAACCAGAGCCAACTCCGGAACCAGAACCAACTCCGGAACCAGAACCAACTCCGGAACCAGAGCCAACTCCGGAACCGGATATTTCGGAAGATCCGGTTATCCCAGACACCCCGGACCTCCCGTCAAAGGAAGAAGTGGCGAAGGAAATCAAGGAGAAAGAGCAGAAGATCAAAGATCTGGATCTTTCCAAGAGATCCGCTGAACTGGAACTGAAAAAGCTGAAGAAAAAGGTCGGGGACGGCGTGATCAAAAGTACGGTAGAAGGTGTAGTCAAAGAAGCGACTGACGAAGCATCTGCAAAGAATGAGAACAAACCGGTTGTCAGCGTTGTCGGAGAAGAAGGTTTCTATGTGACCGGAAGAGTCGGAGAGACAATGCTTGATCAGATCAAAGAAGGAATGACTGCGACTGTAATGTCCTGGCAGTCGGGAGAATCCTACGAAGCGACAGTTACAGGTATTGGCAACTCACCGGTAAGCGATTATTCCACAGGAGAGAACCAGAATCAGTCCTTCTATCCGTTCACACTCGTGATCCATGGAGACGCAAATCTCTCGAATGGTGAGTCTGTGAATCTGTCGATGGATGGAATTGCAGCAGGTAGTGATGGATCGATCTATCTTGAAAAAATGTTTGTCCGCGAGGAAGGAAACCGCTATTATGTCTACAAGCGGGGGGATAACGGCAGATTAACAAAACAGTATGTCGAGGTTGGCAAAAATATGTACAATTCACTGGAGATCACCTCCGGCCTCACAATGGACGACATGATCGCATTCCCTTACGGCAGAGATGTCAAAGAAGGCGCAAAGACACAGGAAGCAGATACCCTATACGACTATTATTAAGAAGACTGAACAGTATCAAAATGAAAGAGAGTGAGGTGCCATTATGTTAGAAGACATCAGACTGGCGTTTCAGGGAATCTGGAATCATAAATTAAGATCTGCGCTCACAATGCTCGGAATCATCATAGGAATCGGTTCCATTATAGCAATTGTGTCCACCATCAAAGGAACGAATGAACAGATTAAGAAGAATCTGGTCGGTGCAGGAAATGACGCGGTAAATGTACAGCTCTATCAGGGTGACTGGCCGATCGATCTGCAGTATCAGTCACTCCCGGACGGAGTGCCGGAGATCTCAGACGAGACATTGCAGGAAGTCGTTGAACTCCCGGAAGTGGAGACAGCGTCTTTATATCATACAAGAAATGAATACGACGCAGTTTACCGCGGCGCAAAGTCATTAAGTAACAGCGTGATCCTTGGAATTGACAGAAATTACCTGGATGTTTACGGATATCAGGTAACCAAAGGAAGAGGATTAACAGACAAAGATTATTCCGAAGGACGAAAAGTAGCCTTGATAGACAAGACAACAGCGGCAAGTTTATTCGACAATGCAGATGTGATCGGAAGAACGATCGAAATTAAAGGAGAACCTTTTGTTGTCGTTGGAATGGTTGCGAAGAAAGCAGAGTCCCAGCCGGTAATCAACTCAATGGAAGATTACTACCGCTACATGTCAGATGACCAGAGTGGAAAGATCATTATTCCGGATAATGTATGGCCGGTCATCTACCAGTATGACGAACCACAGAACCTTGTCGTGCGTGCAAAAAGTACAGATGATATGACAACGGCAGGAGAGAAAGCCGCAGATATTTTAAATGCTATGCTGACAGTTTCAGATGATACCGTGAAATACAAAGGAGAAGATCTGTTAGAACAGGCAACACAGATCCAGGAGATCAGTAACTCGACAAATCAGCAGCTGATCTGGATCGCCAGCATTTCCCTGTTAGTTGGTGGAATCGGAGTTATGAATATCATGCTCGTGTCGGTTACAGAACGTACCGGCGAGATTGGATTAAAGAAGGCACTCGGAGCGAGAAAGCGCAGAATTCTGACACAGTTCCTGACAGAGGCGGCGGTACTGACACTGCTTGGAGGAATTATAGGTGTTCTTGGAGGAATCGCACTTGCGTACATTATATCCAAAGTCTCAGCGGTTCCGGTAGCGATCAGCGGAGTTTCGATTGTGATAGCAGTGCTGTTCTCCACACTGATCGGTATTATCTTCGGACTGATCCCGTCCGTGAAAGCGGCGAACATGAATCCAATCGAGGCACTTAGACATGAATAAAAAAACAGAGGAAAAAGAAAATACTTGTTTCAATTTCCTTCTATATCTGTTATAGTATGTGTTAATTAAAAGAGTCAGGAGAATCTGAGTGATCGGATTCTCCGTCTTTCTATGCAAAGAGAAAATAGCAATTATTAAAAGGAAAAGAGAAAAGGGGCATGTAAATTTGAGCAGCAGTACACTCGAGGGAAAGAAAAAGACAGAGAACGGAACAAAGAGGCTGATCTTCACAGCAGTATCTATCTTGCTGGAGATCGTCTTCCTTCTCTTTCTGTTTACAAAGGTAAGTGAATACGCAACCATTATTGACTGGGCAACAAGAATCGTGGCAATCTTTCTTGTGCTTGGACTTTACAGCATGGATAAGACTTCATCAATGAAAATGCCATGGATCATACTGATGCTTGCATTCCCGATTCTTGGTGTGAGTCTTTATCTTCTCGTAGGTCTGAACGGAAGCACGAAGAAGATGCGGGCAAGATATGAAGAGATTGATAAAAAACTGCTCCCATATCTTCCGGATAACAGACAGATTCTCGAATGGATGAAAGAAGAGAGTCCGCAGGCGGGGGCAATCGCTTCTTATCTGACGAATTACTCTTGTTACCCGGTTTATCAGAACACAGATGTTACATATTATGATGAGGCGATCAAAGGGCTGGATGCACAGCTGGAGGATCTTTCAAAGGCAGAAAAGTTCATCTTTATGGAGTATCATGCCATCGAAGACGAAGAGGCATGGCAACGGATCCAGACGGTACTTGAAGATCGTGTGAAAGCAGGCGTAGAAGTCCGTATCTTCTATGATGATATGGGATCGATCTGGTTTGTGAACATGGATTTTGCAACAAAACTGAAATCTTTAGGAATCAAATGCCGTGTATTTAACCCAATTCTGCCGGGACTGAATATGTTCCTGAACAATCGCGATCACCGGAAGATTACTGTGATTGACGGAAAGATTGCTTACACAGGTGGATACAATCTGGCGAATGAGTATTTCAACATCACACATCCGTATGGAATCTGGAAAGATACCGGGATCCGTATGGAAGGAGATGCGGTCAAGTCTATGACAGTAGCATTTCTGGAAATGTGGAATGCAGCCGGAAATATAAAGTCAAAAGAACTTGTACCGGAGAAATATGTGATCCACTATGCATACCAGGCACAACAGCGTGGTTATGTCCAGCCATATGCAGACAGTCCGCTCGATGGTGAGCAGGTAGGCGAGGAAGTATATATCAGTATGGCGAATAAAGCAGAGAAATACTGTTGGTTTATCACTCCATACCTGATTATCACAGACGAGATGACACATGCACTCACACTGGCAGCAAAGCGTGGTGTTGATGTACGTATCATAACACCGGGTATCCCGGACAAGAAGATGGTCTACAGTGTGACCCGTTCCTTCTATCATAATCTGGTTAAGCATGGAGTCCGTATCTATGAGTGGACACCGGGATTCTGTCATGCGAAGATGAGTGTGGCAGATGATAAAATGGCGACCTGTGGAACGATCAATCTCGATTACCGCAGCCTGTACCATCACTTTGAGAATGGATGCTTCCTGGCAGATTGCGACGCAGTGCTGGAGATCCGGGATGATCTGATCCGCACGATGGGAGAAAGCAGAGAAGTGACTGAGCAGTATAAAGAAGGAAGAAGTGCGGGTTTAAGACTCGGACAGCTGATCTTACGTCTGTTTGCGGAGCTGCTCTGATAATATCGTTTGTGGGTTGAATTTGCATTGGATTGATTGTATAATGAACTTGATTGTTGAGAAATTAACAATAGGTTTTTTATGAAATGGATGGTCTGCCGGTCAGAAGATACTGAACCCGACAGCCGGATATGAACTTTATTTTATGAAGGAGGAATCAACGATGATTACCTGGAACAATTTGGATAAGCTTACTTCTTATCAGGAACTTGAGAAGACAGAAAGTGTAGACCTCGCAGCAGTGATGGCCGGAGAGAACGGAGCAGAGCGTGTGAAGAACTACAGCGTTCCGATGGCAGAAGGATTAGCATACAATTATGCAGCGAAGAAAGTGGATGACACAGTTCTCGCAGCTCTTGAGAAACTGGCAGAAGAAGCACAGCTGACAGAGAAGTTCGAAGCACTTTACAACGGAGAAGTTGTGAACACAGGAGAGAAGCGTCTCGTACTTCACCATATGACACGCGGACAGCTCGGAGATGCTGTTGAGGCTGACGGTGTTGACAAGCGTACTTTCTATGTAGAGCAGCAGAAGAAGATTGCTGAGTTCGCGAACAAAGTACATGCAGGTGAGATCACAAACGGTGCCGGAGAGAAGTTTACAACAGTTGTTCAGATCGGTATCGGCGGAAGTGACCTCGGTCCTCGCGCAATGTACCTTGCACTTGAGAACTGGGCAAAGAAGAATGATACATTCAAGATGGAAGCAAAGTTCATCAGCAACGTTGACCCGGATGATGCGGCAGCAGTTCTGAATTCTGTAGATGTTGCTCACTCTATCTTCGTACTTGTATCCAAGTCAGGAACAACACTTGAGACTCTGACAAATGAGTCCTTTGTAAAGGATGCTCTTAAGAACGCAGGACTTGACGCATCCAAGCATATGATCGCAGTAACAAGTGAGACTTCACCACTTGCAAAGAGTGATGATTACCTTGCAGCCTTCTTCATGGATGACTATATCGGAGGACGTTTCTCATCTACATCAGCAGTTGGCGGAGCAGTACTTTCCCTCGCATTCGGACCGGAAGTATTTGCACAGTTCCTTGACGGAGCAGCAGCTGAGGATAAACTGTCCCTCAATAAGAATATCAAAGAGAACCCGGAGATGCTCGATGCATTGATCGGTGTATATGAGAGAAATGTACTCGGATACCCAAGCACAGCAGTACTTCCATACTCCCAGGCACTTAGCCGCTTCCCTGCACATCTGCAGCAGCTGGATATGGAGTCTAACGGAAAATCCGTAAACCGCTTTGGTGAGCCGGTTGACTATGTAACAGGACCGGTTATCTTCGGAGAGCCTGGAACAAACGGACAGCACTCCTTCTATCAGCTCCTTCACCAGGGAACAGATATTGTGCCGCTTCAGTTCGTAGGATTCAAGAACAGCCAGATCGGTACAGATGTTGTGATTCAGGACAGCACAAGCCAGCAGAAACTCTGCGCGAACGTAGCTGCTCAGATCGTAGCATTTGCATGTGGTAAAGAAGACGAGAACCGTAACAAGAACTTCGAAGGAGGACGTCCTTCAAGCATCATTATCGGAGAGCAGTTAACACCGGCATCTCTCGGAGCACTGCTTGCTCATTTTGAGAACAAGATCATGTTCCAGGGATTCCTGTGGAATGTAAACAGCTTCGATCAGGAAGGTGTTCAGCTCGGTAAAGTCCTTGCAAAACGCGTACTTGCACATGAGACAGACGGAGCCCTGAAAGTATTCAGTGATCTTCTGAACATCTAATCGAATTATATAAGTAAAAAGTATAGGAATCGTGCTGTCGGCGGAGAGTTCTGCCGGGGGCACGATTTTTTAAGGCAAAGATTTTGTAAAAGAGAGAGGAAGCAAATGAAAAAGCGAAGGATTAAAGGAATTCAGATGATTCCATATGGACTTCTGGCCGGAGTTATGACAGAAGATTCAATAGAAGAGAGGCAAAGAGAAGTCCGCCTGACAGAGATTTCATCCGAAGGATTCCGCATCCGGCTTTGCAGGAGAGGGAAAGCAGAGGAGAACATTTATCCGAAAGCATTCAAGATCGGCTTCTATCAGATGGATCAGGCAGAGTATCGGGAGATTGAGATTCGTCATTTTCAGATAGAGGCCGGGGAGCAGACAGAATTCTATCAAGCCTATGATATTTTCACAGTTCAGGAAGATTATAAAGAAGCCTTTCAGAAGCTCTGTGTTGAATACAGCCGATATATTTCGCTCAAGCTGGAAGAGGATGATGCACATCTGGCGCAAGAAATGACCGGTTATCCCGCGCAGGAAGAAGAGGAACATTTCAAGAATGAAACAGAACAAAATAAAGCGTGGTTTCAGAATGCGGAGATCTTCCAAAATCTGCCGGCAGAATTAGCAGTAGAACTGGATCATCCGAAACTATACGAACAATATCTGACCAGACCGATTGAACGGTTCATGAAAGAATACTGGCAGCAGCATGGAATCAAAGATGCGCGGATCCTGGGAAGACGACCGGATCGGTTGTATCTCGGCAATCAATTCTGTCCACATTTATTCCCGGAAGAAGAACAGCTCTTTGCACTTCTTGAGAAAGCAGATAAAGAACGGATAGAAGTGACCGTTGCCTTTTCCTTTATTCGGGAAGACAGGCTTACACAGACAGAACAGCTGTTGACACGCCTGGATCAGTGGTGTGAACAACAGAAGACTTCCGGGGCGGAGAAGAAACGACTTGAGGTTGTAGTCAATGATTGGGGACTGGCACATCTTGTGAAGCGGACAGAACATCTGATCCCGTGTCTTGGGACGCTCTTAAATAAGCGGAAGAAAGATCCAAGAATGTCCTACAAGATGGGAGATAAGACGCTGTTGGAACAGAATAATCTGAATGCAGGATTTTATCGTACTTATCTGGAAGAAAGCTTTGGAATCAGCTGTTATGAGTGGGAAAGCTGCGGTTATACACAGGAAATACCGCAAAAGATACAGAATCATCTACACGTGCCGTTCTATCAGACAAATACGTCGAGCTATTGTACACTTTGCGCTGTGTTGGAGCACGGCGAACGTGGAAAACAAAGGGAGAGACAAGAATGTCCGGCACCGTGTCTGGAACATAGCTTCTTCTATCCAAAGCATTTATATATGAAGGGAAAATACAACAGTCTGTTCGCATTGGATAAACATCTGCTGGATGAACCGGAGCAGTTGAAGAGAGAACTCGGAATAAAATGGAACCGCCTTGTGGTCAATCTATTGTGAAATGTGAAAAACAGAAGGATGATGGAAGAATGGAGACACAGAAAAGAAAACAGAATGAAAAAGAAAAAGCAGAGCGAAGGATGAAAATCGTTGCAGGACTTGGCTCTGTAGACGAATATATTCCATATGTCCAGGCAGGAGCAGACGAATTGTTTTGCGGATATGTGCCATACAACTGGACAAAAAAATACGGAACCGTACTTCCACTGAACCGTAGGGAAGTGCTGGCTTATAATGTGCAGCTCGGTTCTTTCAGTGAATTAGAGATCCTCTCAGCAATGATCAGGAAGTACAGAAAGCCGGTGCATATCGCGATGAATTCTCTCTATTATATTCCGGAACAATATGAAGAGATTGCAGACATTGTGAAACAGTGTATGAAAATCGGATTCGACAGCTTCATCCTTGCCGATCCGGCATTGATTTTGTACTTGAGACAAAAAGGCATATCCTGTAAGATCCATCTTAGCGGTGAAGTCGGAGAAATGAACCGGGAGACAATCAAAGTTTTCCGGGAAATGGGAATCGGCCGGATCATCTTCCACAGGAAAAATACAGTTGCATCGATGCGGCAGATGATAGAAGCTGTAAATACAGAAAGACTGGAATTCGAGGCCTTTGCATTGAACGAATTGTGTCAGTTCACAGGAGCATTCTGCAATTCCCTTCACTGTGACGAGATGGGTTATCTGTGCAGGACGACTTACTGGGGAGATGCTGAGATGGAAGAGCGTATGGAACGAGTGATAAAAAGAACATTGGAGATAGAAGAACAACAATATCTCTGTGGGAAGAGTGGATGTGCTCTGTGTGCGCTGCCACAGCTGGAGGCAGCAGGGATTACCCATCTGAAGCTGGTAGGACGAGGAAATTATGTGGAAGATATGATCCAGGATATTCGGAATCTGAAGGCTGCGCTGGGGCTTCTGGAGAAGAATCAAAGAGAAGAAAAAGAGACAGGGAGATATATCGATCAATTAGATAAGAAAATCTTTGCTGGTCAGCCGTGTGGGTATAATTGTATTTATAATTTATAATCCGGGACAGTTTCTTTGAGGTGTATGGGGAAAAAGAGAAAAGTTCAGAATAGAAAAAGAAAGCGTATTTCGTGGAGTAGATTACTCTACGAAATACGCTTTTTCTTTAAATTGTTTCAAATCTTAGTATAATTATCGTGTTCAGTCTACTCTTTTCAAACATTTCTGTCAATGTGTATACGTTCATTTCATGAATTTATACAATCTCTTAGCAAAAAAAGTCGAAAAATAAACACTTTCGTCATTTTAATCTCCTTTTTTGAATGGATTTTTATCTATTCGCCGTCAAATTTATGGTCAATTGTCAGTCAATTTCCAAGCTATCAGATCAGAAAATTAAAAATAATTATCTTATTTTATCTAAGTCACTTCGTATTTTTATAATCACATGTATTTAAAAATTAATTATAATTACAATTTTACAGCATTTATTTACCGTCAATTTTTTGGTCAGACACCTGAAAACCATTGATTTCCAAGGCTTTCCGTAAAAAATTCGTAGAGTAATCTACTCTACGAAATTTTTTGCAAAAAGGGTGAAGGCTTATGGGAAGAAGACCAGCAGATTTGTCAGGAAGAAAGTTCGGTATGTTGACAGCCAAGTATGCGACGGAGAAAAGAGATAAACGCGGCTCCGTTTATTGGCATTGTGTCTGTGATTGTGGAAATGAAGTTGACGTGACGGCAGCAGGTCTTGTGCATGGTAATTATCATAGCTGCGGTTGTTTACAAAAGAAGAACCGTCAGGAAATTGCGCAGAGACGACATCTCGTAGACGGAACCTGTGTTGAAGTACTAGAAAAAAGAAAAAGCAGAAAAGATAACATGAGTGGTTTCCGTGGCGTTTTCCAGTTGAAGAATTCTAATCGGTATCGTGTGGATATCGGATTCAAGGGAAAGCGCTATTATGTTGGTCTTTTTGATAATTATGACGAAGCGGTGCAAGCAAGACTTGCAGCGGAGAACCTGATCCACAATGGTTTCATTCAGAAATGGAAGGAATGGAATGAGAAGGAGAAGGAAGATCCGGAGTGGGGGAAGGAGCATCCGCTTGTGTTTGATGTGAAGAAAGAGGATGGGGAGATTCGGGTGAGTGTGTGTGATGAGTAGTAAAAAGATGGCGATTGCTATGTTTGGACAAAAACGATTAAGCAGAGAAGGCGGAATCGAAATTGTCGTCAAAGAGCTTTGCACAAGAATGGCGAAGAATGGTTATACAGTTACTTGTTATAACAGATCAGGACATCATGTGAGTGGTGCAGAATATGATAAGAAAACTGAATATGAAGGAATTAATCAGAAATGCGTTCCAACCATCGAAAAGAAAGGTCTTGCAGCTGTTAGCTCATCATTCTTTGCGGCACTTTATAGTGCATTTGGAAAATATAATGTCGTACACATTCATGCCGAAGGACCAGCCTTTTTTTCATGGTTGCCGAAGTTGTTAGGGAAAAGAGTAATAGTAACGGTTCATGGTTTGGACTGGCAACGTGAAAAATGGAAATCGGGTTTCGGATCTAAGTTTATCAAGCAGGGCGAGAAAAATGCTGTGAAATATGCTGATGAAATCATCGTTTTGAGCAAAGGCGTACATGATTACTTTAGAAATCAGTATGGAAGAGAGACAAGATTTATCCCAAACGGTTTGAATCGACCGGAAATTAGAAAAGCAGAATTGATTACTGATAAATTTGGATTGACAAAAGATTCTTACATATTATTTCTTGGACGATTAGTACCGGAAAAAGGTATTCGATATTTGGTTGAGGCTTTCAAGAACGTTAAGACAGAAAAGAAACTTGTCATCGCCGGTGGATCAAGTGATACAGATTCTTTTATGAAAGAGCTAAAAGAATTGGCGAAAGATGATAAAAGAATTATCTTCACGGGATTTGTTCAAGGTCAGATGTTGGAAGAACTATACAGTAATGCTTATATTTATACACTCCCTTCTGATTTAGAAGGAATGCCTTTGAGCCTCTTGGAAGCAATGAGCTATGGAAATTGTTGCTTGGTTTCTGACATTCAAGAGTGTACAGAGGTTGTGGAAGATAAAGCCCTGATATTTAAAAAGTCGAATGTACAAGATTTACAGAATAAGTTACAAGAAGCTTGTGATCGTACTGAAAAAGTAATGGAGCTAAAACAACAGGCGGCAGATTATATTTGCAAAAAATATAATTGGGATGATGTTGTGGAAGAAACACTGAAATTGTACAGGAGAAAATGAAAGTAAGGAAGTTAAGATATGCGGATTTTACTTGTAAATAAATTTATATTTCCCAAGGGTGGAGCGGAAACGTACACATTCGATGTGGGAAAAATGTTAGAAGAACACGGACATGAAGTCCAGTACTTTGGTCTTGAAAATGAAAAAAATACAGTAGGAAATCGAATCGGTTCATATGTAACGAATATGGATTTTTCTCAAGGAATAAAAGCAAATTTAAATGCACCTTTTCGCATTATCTATTCAAGAGAAGCACGCAAAAAAATTCGTGCAGTTTTAGATGATTTTCAGCCAGATGTAGTGCATCTCAACAATATACAGTATCATCTGACCCCTTCTATTATTCTGGAAACTAACAAATGGCGTAAAGAAACAAAGAAAGAATGTAAGATTGTTTACACGACACATGACTATCAGCTTGTTTGCCCCAGCCATGGAATGTTCGATGTGGATATGAAGCCTTGTGAACGGTGTTTGGATGGTCATTATATTCATTGTCTTCAAACTAAATGCTTGAAAAATTCCAGAGCAAAAAGTCTTCTTGGAACGTTGGATGGATATATGTGGAAATATAGCAAAGCATACTCATATGTAGATGCCTATATTTGCTGCAGCTTTTTTCTTAAATCAAAATTAGACACGCAGAAAAGATTCCGTGATAAAACTATTGGGTTGCACAATTTCAAAAAAGAGATGCCGCACTTGGATAACATTCAAAAAAAGGGTTATGTATTAGAGTTTGGCCATCTTTCACGAGACAAAGGAACGGATACGTTGCTTGAAGTAGCCAAGAAGATGCCCAATACCGAATTTGTGTTTATTGGCTATGGTCCGTCGGCTGATAAAATGAAGGATATTCCCAATGTGAAGTATCTGGGATTTAAGACAGGAGAAGAACTTTATCGCATTATTGCTGAGGCTGCAATCAGTGTCTGCCCGTCTGAGTGGTATGAGAACTGCCCGTACTCCGTTATGGAGTCTGTACTTCTGGGTACGCCTGTTGTTGGATCTAAAATGGGAGGAATTCCCGAATTAATTGAGCCTGGTAAAACCGGAGAATTGTTTGAAGCGGGTAATGTGGAAGAACTGATGAAGGCGATAAAGAAAGTTCTTCAAACACAAGATGTATTGGAAAGATATACAAAGAATTGTAGTCAGGTGAATTATGAAACGACAGAGAGCTACTATGTAAAACTGATGAAAATTTATCGAGGAGAAAAGAATGTGGAACAAATTTCTTCGTAACCCACTTCATATTGTCAAAGATTATGAGCTGAGAAAACTGCTTTGGCAATCGGGGGGTGGCACAGCGGTTTGTAAAAAATATCTGAAGTTCAGAGATATCGCTCCTGAAAAGCTGACGTTCCCAGAAACCCAAGTAGATGAACCTATTTGGTTATTCTGGAATACAGGGTTGGAGCAGGCACCTGAGATAGTAAGAACGTGCTATCAATCTGTAAAAAAATATGCCGGCAGACAAGTTGTTTTGCTTACAGAAAACAATGTGCAGAACTATATAAATATGCCGGATTATCTGAATGAGAAATTAAAAAGCGGAGTCCTTCCATTAGCGATTTATACAGATTTGATGCGTGTAGCATTATTGGAGCATTATGGTGGGACATGGATGGATGCAACAATACTACTAACAGATGGAATTCCTCAGGAAATATTAAATAGTGATTTTTTTGTGTTTCATAATTCACTCGGAGAAATTGATAATCCCGTATTGTATCCGGTCTGGTTTATCCACGCCAAGCGACATAATAGAACGATCTGTGAGATTCGTAATGTGCTATTTGCCTACTGGAAACGAAATAATCATGTACCAGAATATCTGTTTTCCAATATTGTACTCACACAAATAATGAGGTTATCACCAGAGGTTGAGAGAAAGATGCCTTATTTGAATAGTGACTACAGCGAATATCTGGTTAGAGTATTAGGAGATAAATTTACAGAGGAAAAATTTAATTGGATTAAGCGGCTTACTGGGATACATAAACTAACCTATAAATTAGAACCATCTATTGATAAGGAGGAAACAGTTTACCATTATCTGGTGCGGAATCTATGAGCCTTTTGAATAGTAGTTTCTGCAAGATAAAGGGAGACAATTAAATTATTATGCTGAATGACTACTATCAAAATATTGGCATGAAAGGCTTTATTCAAAGATATGGAATTGTTAATGCCGTCAAACGAGGGGCATTTATGTTTATCAAATTGCATCTTGTCAAGGATTATGAGGTGCGGAAGGTATTATGGCAGGAACGAGCTTCTTCCAAGATAAAACTATATTTAAAGTATAAGGACACAGATGTTCAAGGGCTTAGTTTTCCCGAAAATGATGTAGAGAATCCGATTTGGATTTATTGGAACAAAGGTATTGAACAGGCACCGATCATTATTCAAAAGTGCTATGAATCTGTATGTAAACATTCGAATCAAAAAATCATTTTGCTGAATGACCAAAATCTTGCAGATTACATTCGATTGCCAGATTACATTGAAAAGAAAAAGGACGCTGGCCAGATTCCGATGGCTGGATATGCGGATCTGATGAGATTTGCATTACTGGAACATTATGGTGGAACGTGGATCGATTCAACTGTGTACCTTACAGAACCACTTCCAGATACGATCCTAAACAGTGATTTTTTCGCTGTGCGTAATTCATTGTTGCTGATTGACAATCCTGTGCTGTATCCGGCTTGGTTCCTACATGCAAAAAAGGGAAATAAGACTATTCGAGAAGTAAGAAATGTTGCTTTCTCATATTGGCTCAAAAACGAACATGTAATTGAGTATCTGCTACCAAATTTGATTATAACATTGGTGGTGAAGAGTAATCCGAAAGTTGAGAAAGCAATTCCCTATATGAACAGTGATTATAGCGAGTATCTTGTTAAGGTTTTAGCTGATGATTATTCAGAAGAGAAATGGAATTGGATCAAAAAACTTACAGGTATTCATAAGTTGACATATAAATTAGATGCTGATATTAAACACGGACATAACTTTTATGATTATTTAATTACATCAAGTGACGAGAAGAATACAAAATAATTATTTGATACCAGAATCAAATTAAAAAGAAGAATATGATGACATTAAAAGAAACTAGAATTTGTGATAGTGTATGGGGAATGATGAATGAGACCAAAAATTAGTGTAATTGTACCAATATATAATGCGGAACTTTATCTGGAGCAATGTATTGAGTCCGTATTGAATCAAACGTTGCGAGATATTGAACTATTATTAATCGATGATGGTTCAACAGATAATTCTTTTCTGATATGTGAAAAATATAAAAAAAGAGATAATAGGATTCAATTATATACTAATAAAAATGTGGGGCAAGGCTTAGAAAGAAATTTTGGTATAAAAAAATCTACAGGTGAATATATTGCATTCTTAGATTCGGATGATCAGTATAAGGAGAATATGCTTGAAAAACTGTATCAAAGAGCGATTGAAACAAATGCAGATATGGTTTCTTGTAGAATAGTTGATATGCATGATGGAAAGATCATAAAGGAACATCCACTAAATGATAAAATTTTAATTGGCTGCAAAGAAATTAAGGCTGCAATGGCTGATATGATTTCTTACGAAGAGAAAGATGGATACTCTGGATGTATTGCGGTATGGGATAGCATTTTCAAAAGAGATATAATTGAAAATGAGGGTATACAATTTTTTTCCGAACGAGATGTTTATTCTGAAGATTTGTTATTTAAGCTGATGTTTATGACACATGCTAAAAAAATAGCCTTTTGCACTGAAGCTGTATATTTATACCGTGTTAATGACACTTCGTTTACGCATCGAATTGATGTATCCGTCTTAAAAAGAATTGTAAATTTATATAATGAAGTTTGCATACTGTTTGGAGATGTTTTGAAAGACTATAATTTGAAACGAAGAATAATTAATCGGACTTTTTTTACCTTGAGATTCAATATAAATAAGATTTCTAAAACGAGAGATGCTAAAGACTTTTATAGAATACTTTTGAATGATCAGGAGATAATGCGTGTTATTGACTTATATCAGCCGACAAATTTGAAAAATATTGTTGTATATTATTCGCTTAAATGGAAATTGATACGAGTTTTTGAGATACTATCTAAAATAAATTGATTTATAGAGGGATATTTATGAGAATAGGAATTATTACGTTTCACAGAGCAATTAATTATGGGGCAGTTTTGCAAACATATGCATTACAGAAATTTTTAAATGTTTCTAACTATGATGCAGAGGTTATAGATTATCGATGTGAACATATGGAAAATTTTTATAAAACATTCACAATAAAGGACAAGTCTGTAAAACAGATTATTAGAGGAATGTTGAATTTTAAAAACACATATAAGAAAAAAAGAGAATTTTACAGATTTTTGGATCAAAATGTCCGAATAAGTACAGAAGTTTATGATAAGTTTAATATAGATAAGGCGAATCTTCGCTACGATAAGTTTATAACAGGAAGCGATCAGGTTTTCAATTTTGCATGTACAGATTTCGATAAAACATATTTTTTACAATTTGTAAAAAATTGTGATAACAAACTTTCCTATGCTGCTTCGTTTGGTATGAAGGAGATTCCAGACAGCTATGTAAATGATTATAAAAGTTTGCTATCAACTTTTTCTGAATTATCTATCCGTGAAAATGCAGGACAACAGATTGTAAAAAAACTAACCGGAAAAGATTCGGAATTATCTGTGGATCCAGTCTTTTTATTGACCGCAGAAGAATGGGAAAAACTTGCAAAGAAACCTAAACTTAAGAATTATATATTAATTTACAAATTGAATACATCGAATTTGATTTTTGACTTTGCAAGAAAATTATCTAAATTAACGGGCAGAAAAATTGTGGCGTTGAATTTTGATGTAGTAGATCAAATGAAAACTCCGGATATAAAAGGAGTGTATTCGGCATCAGTAGAAGAGTTTTTGGGATATATAAAATATGCTGACTATGTTGTGACTAATTCATTCCATGGAACAGCCTTCTCTGTTATTTTTCATAAAGATTTTTATGTGGAAGCATTACAAAAAGATTTTAAGCCTAATGATAGAGTCGAATCTTTGTTATGTTTAACAGGGTTAGATGGATGTAAGGTGAAAACATTAGAGGATTGTAGATTAAATGTTAGTAGAGATTTTAATTTTGCCGATGATCAGATCAGAAAACAATATATAAAAACAAATCAGTATTTTGAGAGGGTTTTGAATGAAGATGGAAGGTCATTCTAATTTAACTGGTACTAAAACATTAGAAATAATAATTGCTTTACTTATTAATCTGGTTATTTTTTCTACCAATAACAAGTTGATGATGTACACAAAACACCTATCGCTCTTCATAATCGTTTTGTGTTTTGTGTTGTTCGTTTCAAAAAAAGATTATACAGTAAAAATGAATAAGTTTATAGGTCTATATGTTGCATTTGTTTCAATTCTACTTGTCGGTTGCATTTGGTTTTCTAGCTCTGATGGATCTATAGATTATAGTATATACTTTGTTTCGGGCATAAGTATTGTCCTTTTTAGGTTTTCAGAAATATTTTATCGCTATTTATTGAAAATCTTCAGGGCGCTATTTTGGATATTTATTTTTTCTATGTTTTTAGAAGCGGCATCGCCGGATATTTTTCATAGATTGTTTAGATTTGCGTCATTCGGAGATGAAACTATGCGTGCGCTTACATCAGGCGGAGCAATCGCAGGTCTCGCTTTTGAAAAGGCATATGCGGCATTTATCTGCAATCTAGGACTAGGGATGATTTTTGCAGAATATATCTGTCATAAATCATATAAATATATTATTCAGAGTCTTATTGTAATGGTAGCTCTAATGATGACGGGAAAAAGGACGCTTTTTATTATACCAATAGCAGTTTTGCTGATTTATGTTATACTTTTTTCTAAAAACAATAAATTTATAAAATTGGCAGGTGTTGGTTTAGGAATTACTATATTTATTATAGGTGCATATGTACTAGTTCCTAGTGCGTCTTTAATCATCGATCGCATTGTGAATAATGAAGGAGACGTACTTTCGGGTAGAGAAGTGTTTTGGAATTATGCAATGGAAATGTTTCGGCAAAACCCATTGTTTGGAAAAGGGTTTTTATCGTTTAATGATTATGCTTTTTATCGAGGATTTCGATATTATGGAGAACGTTGGAATTATCAGGCACATAATGTATATATTCAGCTTTTGGCAGAAACTGGAATCGTTGGTTTTCTATTAATGACATTACTTATTATCTTGATGCTGTTCAAGATAATATCTGTAGTTAAAGAAAAGCCTGTTTTTTGGAATATACTTTTGATTTATTGGATTATTTTGTTTGGAGTCTATAGTTTTACTGGAAATACATTATATTATCCATGCCAGCTAATTGTTTTGATTATTATTATTCTGTTGGTTTCAAATATAAAAGTAGCGGATTCTTCTTATATGGTCAGTAAAAGAACTATTAAATGGAAGTTTTAGATTTGAGTGGAGGTGTTAAAGTGGAACCGTTAGTGAGTATTATTACTCCGTCATATAATTCTGAAAAATATTTAGATGCATTTTTTATCTCAATTTTGGAACAGGATTATGAAAAATATGAAATAATTTTTATTAATGATGGCTCAACTGATAGAACTGAAAATATTGTCTATAAGTATAAGGAGAAATTTGAAGAAAGAAACATTCGTTTTGTGTATTTAAAGCAGGAGAATGGTGGACAAGCAAAGGCTATGAATTTGGGCTTTCCATATATTCAAGGAAAATACTTTATTTGGCCAGATTCAGATGACGAATTGTATCGAAACAATATTAGCGAAAAGGTGAAATACATGGAACAACACCCAGATATTCCATTGGCAATGTCTGGGGCTGATTATGTAGATGAGAGTGGAAATGTAATAAAGCGTTTACAAAGAATTAAACCTGAAAAAGATAATTTTTTTGAAGATTTATTATTCAGTAAAAATGTTGTATTTTGTCCGGGAATTTATATCATGAGAACAGATATATTTTTTAAGTATGTGCCAAGTAGACATATAAATGAGAGCCGAATTGGGCAGAATTATCAGATTTTATTGCCAGTTGCATATCACGAAAAAAAAATTGGATACATTGATAAAACGTTATATAAGTATATTCTACATAAAAACAGTCATTCTAATCAAGATAATAATAATTATGAAAAAACAATCCGAAGATTTCAAGAACATGAAAATACATTATATGATCTTGTAAAGAATATATGTGACTTCAATGATCAGAATATATACACTCGAAAAGTATTTGTACACTTTAATCGTTTTTATCTTCGATTGGCAAATGAATACGGAATGAAAAGTGAAGTAAAAATTTATTATAACAAATTAAAAGTAGTTGGGGAAAACGGAATTAAACAAAAAATATACTATATTATGGGAATGTTAGGAATAAAGGCAAGGTAAAATATGGGACGCTCAAAAAAATTTATGTTGAATTCGGTTACGACAGCATTATTACAGGTTGTAACAATGATTGCAGGGTTTATAACTCCTAGATTTATGTTGACAGCATATGGATCTGAAATTAATGGCTTGATATCATCTATTCTACAGTTTATTAGTTACTTCAATCTAGTAGAGGCTGGTTTGTCAAGTGCAGCTGTTTATTCTTTGTACAAACCTATCGCAGAGAAAGACTACAATAGGATTAACCGGATAGTAGTTGCTGCGAAGCACTTTTATGTGAAATCAGGATTCATTTTTGTAGGTTTGGTTGTAATCTTGGCTATATGTTATCCTTTTATTACAGATTCAACTGTTTTAGATCAAACTAGTATTTTCGTTTTAGTTCTTGTGTTGGGAGTTAATGGCTCGTTAGAATTTTTTACTTTGGCAAAATACAGAGCATTGCTTACTGCTGATCAAAGGACATATGTAATTTCATTGGCTTCGATTGTGTATACAGTTTTAAATACTATCATTGTCGTGGCCTTATCAATAATGCATATTAATATTGTCTTGTTGAGAATTATTGCATTGTTATCAATACTTGTGAGAACATTAATATTGTATGTGTATGTTAAAACTAATTACCACTTTATATGTTATGACGTGGAACCTGATTATGGTGCGATGGATAAGAGATGGAGTGCGTTATATTTACAGATAGTTCAAACTGTACAAAATGCATCTCCAGCAGTTATGACAACCATTTTTTCATCTCTTAAAATGGTAAGTGTTTATTCAGTTTATAATATGGTGATGTCTGGGATTAATGGAGTAATGTCTGTATTTTCTACGGGTGTCTCAGCAGGTTTTGGGGAATTAATTGTTAAGAAAGATAAGACAGCATTTCAAAAGGCATATAGTGATTTCGAATATCTTTATTATTTTATGGTTAGCGTTATATATTCTATTACATTAGTTACAATCCTACCGTTTGTAGGGGTCTATACAAGTGGAGTTGATGATATTCAATATACAAATCTTACACTTGCTATTTTATTTGTAGCTAATGGAATCTTATACAATCTAAAAACACCTCAAGGAATGTTAGTGATAGCGGCGGGGTTATATAAGGAAACAAGAGTTCAAAGTACGGTTCAAGCAGCTATTTTATTGATAGGAGGTATTTGCTTTGGAATAAAATGGGGATTAGCTGGAATCATGTTAGCTTCCTGCTTATCTAATTTATATCGTTGTATTGATTTGTACTTTTTTATACCCAAAATGGTAACACATATGACTAGAAAAAGTACTTTGTTAAATATTTGTACTGCAATTTTAATGATTATAGTAATATATGTTACGGCACCAAGGCTAATAAAGTTTACGCCAACAAGTCTTATTACATGGTTTGTTTACGCAATCTGTGTTGGAATTTATAGTTTAGTTTTTATTTGTATTTTTCATATTATATTTGCAAGAGACAATTTTAGAACGATACTTATAAGATTGAGAAATATGAAAGGAAAATAAGATGGAAAAGTTATATATAAATAAAGAGGACTGTTGTGGATGTTCAGCATGTTTGAGTATTTGTCCTAAACATGCAATTTATATGAAACATGATGAAAAGGGATATTTGTATCCTGAAATTAGAAAAGATTCATGCGTTAATTGCGGATTATGCGAAAAGGTTTGTCCATTAAAAGATAAAGAAAAGAATAAAAAGTTTGAAAAAATAGCTTATGGAGTAAAAAATAAAGATGAGCATGAACGAGCAAAAAGTAGTTCAGGTGGAGTATTTGTAGAAGTTGCAAAATATATTTTGAACAATGATGGCGTTGTGTATGGCGTGGAGATGAACAATGATTTTCAAGTAAAACATGGAAGAGCGACAACGATTGAAGATGCTCGGAAATTTCAAGGCTCTAAATATGTACAAAGTGATAAACATTCGATTTTTTGTATGGTACAGAAAGATCTGAAGGAAGGAAAAGAGGTGTTGTTTACAGGTACGCCATGTGAGGTAGCTGGTTTGAAGAAATATTTGAGAAAAGAATATGATAATTTATATACGTTGGATTTAATTTGTCATGGTGTACCAAGTAGTGAATTATTAAACGCATTTTTAAAGGGAAAAGAAAAGCTGTATTCCTCTCAAATAACAGAACTAAAATTTCGAGAGAAAGAGTATGGTTGGAGAAATCAAGAATTATATATTAAATTTGAAAATGGACGAATATACCATGCTCCTATATGGGTAGATAATTTTTATCGTTTATTTACCAATAATTATATATTAAGAGATTCTTGTTATTCATGTAAATTCTCAAGCATGGAACGACAGGGAGACATAACAATTGGAGACTTTTGGAATATCAAAAATGCAAATGAGACATTTGAAGATAAATTGGGTGTATCATCTGTTATCATAAATTCCGAAAAGGGAAAGAAAATATTTGAAACAGTAAAAAATGAATTTGATATAATCGAATGTTCGTTAAATGATATTAATCAGAAAAATTTAAATAGTCCCTCACCTAAACCAGTTCACTATGAAGAATTTCAAAGGCTGATTGCTGAAAAAGGATTCGAGTATTGTTTAAAAAAATACGGATCAATGAAGATGCTTGAAAAAATTAGAAGAGCTTTGTCCCCTGTAAAACAAAGGCTAAAAATCATGATAAGGCATTAAAACTTAACTTCTGAGAAAAAGTGAAAAATATAATTTTAGTTGCTTGTTTTAAGATATGGTTTTCTATATTGATATATTGCAGATATGTGGCGTTCTGAATCTGAACAGTGGAAATATGGGAATCATAATTATTTTGCAATAGTTTTAATAATGAAGAATAGTTATATAATATTCACGCTAAAATAATTTCAAAGAATATGAGAAGATTGTAATAAAGAAGTACACTGAGAGAATAACTGGCAGATGGAACCTGGTAGGACTTAAGCATTAAGGATTAAAGTGGCATGGGGAAAAGAATGTATTTAGCAACGATAATAAATGAGGAGGAAAGGCAATGAAAACAACATTACTTATCATGGCTGCTGGTATCGGTAGCCGCTTCGGAATGGGAATTAAGGCTGACTTGTTCAGTGATCTGTAAACGACGATGAAAGAAACGCTTGATTTACTCGGAAAGATCCTCACAAACATCTTGACTGCTCTGTATGAGCCATTCGGATTTTCACTCCTGCTTTCCTTCCTCGCCATGTTTTTCTATCTTTATGCTTATGAGCCAATACATGCAGGCAAAGGCTGGAAGAATGCCATAGTGACCTGGTATCAGAAGTTCAAAGAGAGCGTGTTCTTCCGGAAGTTGTTTTTCTTAGCTTTTGTGACCTCACTTATTCTGTTCCGAACCCTGTTAAACCGTCAGCTATGGATGAATCCTTTATCCGATGTTATGGGCGGCTGGGGCATCTGGGAGACAGTGAACGGTGAACAGAAGCTGACCACCGAGTGCATCGAGAACGTAATCATGATGGTACCGTTTAGTTCTGTAGTGCTCTGGACGTTCGGAGAGAAGATAGGAAATGGCTGGAAGAAGATACTGTGGGAAAGCGGAAAGATAGCGTTCATCTTCTCGATAAGCATTGAGATGCTACAATTATTGCTTCGCTTGGGTACATTTCAGCTATCAGACATCTTCTATAACACAGTCGGTGGAGTGCTCGGCGGGTTATTGTACTGTGTAGCGATGAAGGCAAGAAAGCGTCTGTAAAACTGGATGAAATTGTGATATAATGGGAGCGGTAGCTCCCATGCTGCTCGTAATAATCACACACCTCTTCGTGGTGAGCAGTAGGCAACGCTGAAATAACGGCTAAGTGTGAGAACGGTATTTGAATGGAGGGTATATTGTGAAGGTAACATTTAAACGCTTTGGTTTACCATATAATCCTCAAAAAGACAAGAAAAATAAAAATAAAAATAAAATTATTAGACACATTGTGTGGTTTTTAATCGCATTTATTGCCATTTCAGTCCTACTAACGTTGGTGGTAGAAGCACTGATACGGATATCCATTGCAAAACTAGCTATAAATGACACGATAGACTCAACGTGGATTGGATCTTTAGCTTCATATTGGGGCGGGATTATTGGTGGAATGATTTCCGGAACACTTGCTTTTATTGGTGTGTTTTATACTATTCGCTATTATAAGGAGTCGGATGAGCAGAAGGAAAAGGCAGCAATTCAGCCGTTCCTAAATGTTACAATGGCGTCTGGTGGAAAAGCAACCCGCGGCTTTTTTTTAGGTAAAAGTAAAGAGAACAAGAAGAAACAGTTGCAAGTTAATGTAAACATAAAAAACATAGGAAATGGTTTTGCAAATACATTAGTAGTTCATACGGGGGCCAATTCTGGCGGATTAGCATTTAATAATGTTATTGCGGTGGGAGAATCTATCGACTTGTTTTTCATGGTTGACGAAGATGAACTAAAAGAAGGACTTCATTTTGGAATTCAATATATTGATTCGATGAGAAATGAATATATTCAAGAATACGATATGAAGAAAGAGTATAGTTCGATTAAGATTGAATGTGGTTATCCCGGATTTTTAGAACAATTTTGATTAAAAAGAAAAGAGGTTATCACCATGCCCAGAACGAAAGGTAACAAAAACCGTCCTAAAACCAATATCATCAAAGACTATGCATCCCAGATCGTAGAGAAGCAGGAGGCTATTGCGTCTCTGAATACCGAGATCGCATCCATCCAGAAAGCGATTGAAGAGCAGAAGAACACACTGAAAGAGAAGAAGAACGAAGCAGAGGCTGTGCTGAAGAAGCTGCTGGCCAGCGGCATGAGTGCGGACGAGATCCTCGAAAAACTGAAATAAGATCGGCCGTGTGGACAAACTGAACTCCAGAAGTTCACACGGTTTTTTTGAAGGTCTCTATATAGTTTATAACGGAAATAAAAGAAATGGAGTGTGACATAAAATGAACTTATCTAAAATACATCATATTGCAATTATCGTATCTGACTACGAAGCCGCAAAGGATTTCTATGTGAACAAGCTGGGATTCTCTGTTATCAGAGAAAACTATCGCCCAGAGCGTAAAGACTGGAAGCTGGATCTGCGTGTTAACGAACACACAGAGCTGGAGATTTTTGCAGAAGAAAACCCGCCGAAGCGTGTGAACCGCCCGGAGGCCTGTGGGCTGCGTTACCTTGCATTTTGTGTGGAGAGCGTGGAGCAGACAGTGAATGAGTTGACAGAGGTAGGAATTGAATGTGAGCCAATTCGTGTGGATGATTACACCGGCAAGAAGATGACTTTCTTCCATGACCCGGACGGACTGCCGTTGGAGCTGCACGAGTAAAATGAAGAAAACAAGAAAACCAGGCGGTGGCCGGAAGAAGTTGAAGCCAGAGTACGATGCCGGGAAAAATCTGAAAGAGCAGATGGAAAGTGCTGTGGCACTTTATGATTCTGAGATGTCCTTGCAGGCCATCGGCGAAGAACTGGGATTAAATCCAATCAAAGTAAGAAAGCTGCTCATCACGGCCGATGTGTATGAATCAGAAGTGGCGGAAAAAGTAAAAAACACTTTTGAAGAATACCGAGAAACACAGGACTACAAAACCTCCATACTCTCAACTGCAAACACCCTGAAACTTTCCAAAGCCTCTGTTACCTCGTATCTGCCTTATAAAAAGGGCGTGTACTACCCAAGTATAACAGAAAAAGAGAAGATCAGTGTTGGGGCAGAGCGTCAGCGGAGATACAGAGCAATGAAGCGGTGGAGGGCTGATCCGACAGAAGAGAACT
>OLGD01000667.1_pt1 | contig 63583 bp, 70 predicted proteins | sample 1605311 | NCBI WGS metagenome assembly OLGD01 (sample SAMEA3888917, study PRJEB22519) | human gut metagenome | biome: human gut; feature: human-associated habitat; material: faeces | place: Denmark | collected 2010
CCTTTGGAAACTGCAAGCTTTTGAAAAAGCTTGAGCAAAACTTTTAATTGTCTTAGGGAAAATGCGTTAGCTAAGGCGTTCTTTGATAAGGTCGGCTGTTTCTTGAGCAAGCTTTTGAATTTGCTCCTCAGATTCGCCCTCAAGCATAACTCTTACGAGCGGTTCTGTACCAGAAACTCTTACAAGTATTCTTCCGCTCTTACCCAGAATATTCTTAACGCTGTCTATCTTTTCTGCAATATCTGAATCTGTGGCAAATTTTGCCCTGCCCTCAGGTGAAACCTTAATATTTATAAGTACCTGTGGATACTTCTTCATAACATGACGAACATTTGAAAGCTTTGCATTTCTGCGATTTACAATGCTCAGAAGCTGTGCCGCAGTAAGCTGACCATCGCCAGTTGTACCATAATCGAGGAATATAACATGACCAGATTGTTCGCCGCCGAAATTATAGCCCTTTGCGAGCATTTCCTCAAGAACATATCTATCGCCGACACTTGTTGCAACAAAGCCGATATTATTGTCTGCACAGAAACGATTTACACCCATATTTGCCATAACTGTTCCGACCATGGTTTCCTTAGCAAGAGTGCCTCTTGAACGCATATCCATTGCACAGATTGTCATAATGAAATCGCCGTCAAGAATTTCACCGTTTTCGTCAACTGCAAGGCATCTATCGGCATCACCATCAAATGCAATACCTGCATCAATGTCATTATGAGTTTTTACATACTCTGCAAGCTTTTCCATATGAGTTGAACCGCACTTATTATTTATGTTTTTTCCGTCTGGAGTATCATTGAGCATAACACAATCTATGCCTAAATCTGTGAAAAGCTTTTTCGCTGTTCTTGATGCTGAACCATTTGAGCAATCGAAAGCAATTTTCATACCAGAAATAGAATCGGAAATCGTGGACTTTATATGCTCAATATAATCCTCAGCACCTTTTTCAGAACAGGTAACAGAGCCTATTCCATCGTGTGTTGGGCAAGGATAAGGCTCACTTCCATCAAGTACGATAGCCTCTATTTCGTTTTCTAAAGCGTCAGGAAGTTTATATCCACTTCCGCTAAAAATCTTAATTCCGTTAAATTCAAAAGGATTGTGTGATGCTGAAATCATAATTCCTGCATCAGCATTATACTTTCTTACAAGATATGCAACTGCTGGCGTAGGAACAACACCAAGCAATATAACATCTGCTCCAACTGAGCAAAGTCCTGCAACAAGGGCATTTTCGAGCATATCAGAAGAAATTCTTGTATCCTTTCCTATGAGGATTTTCGGGTGCTTATCCTTACTGTCTGTCAGAACCATTGCAGCCGCCTTACCGATATTCATTGCAAGCTCACAGGTAAGCTCTGAGTTTGCCACACCTCTTGCACCGTCTGTACCAAATAATCTGCCCATTATATATAAATCTCCTCTTAATATAAATATATTTATGTTCCTTGCCACCGTTTTCGGGCAAAGAGTTATTATCTTACAATATAAGCCTCAAGTGCCTTTCTTACACAATTTGAAAAGCTTTCAGATGCGCCCCAATCGAAAGAGAAAAGTCCCTCTCCGCCACCGCCACCAATAGACCTTACATTCGTTACACCATTAAGATTATCAATAACAACTGTAAGAGTAAGTCTATTGCCAGCTCTATAATAATGCTTTTCAAAGACCATAACCATACAAGCTACACCGTTACTTTCATAGACAGTGTAATTATCAATCAAAGTTCCTGTTATACTTCCATGTACAACATAATTATAAATACAATCAGCTGCATCTCTTGGGAAAAGATTCACTCTGAATTGATTAGTTGCCATAAGCTATCCTCCTATTGCAGAATATATTTAATCAAATGATATTTGTGCGTCCTGTGCATTAGGAATATCATAGCCTAAATGCTGACAAGCCGCACGAGTTATACAGCGACCTCTCGGAGTTCTGTTCAAAAATCCTATCTGCATAAGATATGGTTCGTAAACATCTTCTATTGTTACTGCTTCCTCACCGATTGCAGCAGCAAGGGTTTCAAGTCCGACAGGGCCTCCACGATAAAACTTGATAAGTGCCTCTAACATTCTGCGGTCATTTGCATCAAGTCCAAGCTCATCAATCTCGAGCTTATCAAGGGCAATCTGTGCTGTTTCGCAGGTTATCACACCATTTGAAATAACTTCCGCAAAATCACGCACACGCTTTAAAAGCCTGTTAGCTATTCTTGGTGTACCTCTTGAGCGTGAGGCTATCTCTAATGCTCCGTCTGGGTCAATTTCTATTCCAAGAATTGACGCACTTCTTGTTATGATTCGTGCGAGTTCTTCTGGGGTATAAAGTTCAAGTCTAAGCACAACACCAAAACGGTCACGAAGTGGTGCTGTAAGCTGTCCAGCACGAGTTGTCGCACCAACAAGCGTAAATTTTGGCAATGGAAGGTGATATGATGCTGCCATCTGTCCCTTGCCTGTTATAATATCAATCGCAAAATCCTCCATTGAGGGATAAAGAACTTCCTCTACCGCACGAGAAATGCGGTGAATTTCGTCTATAAAAAGTACATCGCCCTCATTAAGATTTGTGAGCAATGCCGCCAAATCGCCAGGTTTCTCAATTGCAGGACCGCTTGTAATTCTAAGATTTACATTCATTTCATTTGCTATAATTCCTGCAAGAGTTGTCTTACCAAGTCCCGGAGGACCGTATAAGAGAACATGGTCGAGAGTTTCTCGTCTGCGTTTTGCAGCCTCTATAAAAATCGAAAGATTTTCCTTGACTTTTTCCTGACCGATATAGTCGTTCATAGTTCTTGGGCGGAGAGGATTCTCGCCCTCGTTATCCAAGGCTATCTCTGAGGGGTCTAATATTCTATTTTCAAAATCAAAATCTTCCATTTGTGTTTTCCTCTAAATTATTTATTCGGAATAAGTAGTTATAAATTAGCTAATCAAACTTCCCCAAGACACTCAAAAGTTTCGCTCAAGGCGGTGAGCCGCCGCAGTCAAGACGCGGAATCGGTTTTGCAAGCAAAACCTCGACATTCGTAATGGAAGTTTGTTGACGCGGTCTAAGAAATTACCAATTAACTTCCGATTAGCTAACAGATTTCCTAAAGACTCTTAAAATTTAGGTCAAGCCTTTTTAAAGGCTTGCAGGGTCGAGGGACGGAGTCCCTCGTGGGTTTTAAGGGCTTCGCTCAAAAGCTTGAGCAAAACTTTTAGGTGTCTTAGTGCAAGTGCATTAGCTAATGCGGTCACGCACCAATCTTTTTCAATGTCAGTTTTATAATTTCCTCAACAGATAAATCTGGGTCTATGCCTGCCATAAACGGCAAAACATCATCACTTGCATACCCCAAAACCGCCAATGCTCCAACAGCCTTTTGTATATTTCCTTGAGTTACTTGCGGAGTAGGGACGAAATCTGATGAAGTGCTTGCAGATGTTGTCGAAATCAGTTTAAGCTTGTCCTTTAATTCGAGAATAATTCTCTCGGCAAGCTTTTTACCTACACCATTGGCACGAGTAAGCGTTTTACTATCACCGCCAGAAACCGCAATAGCAATTTGTTCTGGGCGAAGCTCTGAAAGCAAGGCAAGTGCAAGTCTTGCACCAACACCACTTATTGACATAAGCAGCTTAAAGCAATTAAGCTCCTCCTGACCAGCAAAACCGCAAAGCTCTATTGCATCATCTCTGACGAGCATATGCGTATAAATTGTGCAGCGTTCGCCGATTTTTGGCAAAAGCCTTTGTGTATTTAAAGTTGTCAAACACTTATAACCAACACCTGAACATTCAATAACTACAAAAGTAGGTTCAGCATGGATAAGTGTTCCGCATAAGCTATATATCATTTCAAATTATCCTTTTCTTTTTGGTGGTGAATTTTTTGGGAGAATAGACTTTGAGGCGTCAGCCTGTGGATAGAGCGTTCCACGAGTGTTTCCACTCTGATTTAAAAGCATTTTTAGTTTAGTACCAGCTGACTGTGCATGACAAAGTGCCACCGCAAGTGCATCTGCGGTATCATCGGGTTTCGGAACTTCCTTTAACCCGAGATGTCGTCTTACAATCTCCATCATCTGTGGCTTTTTCGCTCTGCCATAACCCGTTAAGGCTGTTTTTATCTGAAGTGGAGTATACTCAAAAACAGGCAGTTTGCTTTTTTGTAAAGCAAGCATTATTACACCTCTCGCTTGTGCAACATCAATGGCTGTCTTTTGGTTATTCTGAAAATAAAGCCTTTCTATTGCCGCAACCTGTGGTTTGGTCTTTGCAATAACAAGTTCAAGCTCATCATAGATAAGCTCAAGCCTTTTCGTAAACGGTGTATCGGAGCTTGTAGTTATCGCACCATAGTTTAGTGTCTTATATTTTCCACCGAAAAAATCTATGATTCCATAACCGATTATTGCATAGCCTGGGTCTATTCCAAGTATCCTCATAAATAAATTTCTCTCCAAAAATAATCAAAGGTGACAATGAAGCCTTTTCACATAACATCAGCTTTATGTCACCTTTTTATTATATCACAAGCAATAAGTCTTAGCAATATTTTGAAAAAATTTATCCTGCCGGATACCTCGCACTCACTTTTTTCCAATCAATAACATTACACCATGCGTCAAAATATTTATCTCTTTGTTGCTCATATTTAAGAAAATATGCGTGTTCCCATACATCTATAAGCAATAATGGCTGTAGAATAAGAAGTGGTGGGGGGTCTTGATTAGGTGTTTTTACTATTCTTAACTTTGAGGTGCTATCATACATAAGCCAAGCATACCCTGAACCAAATTGTGATATTGCTACAGTTTTCATCACTTGGCACAATCTTTGCATAGAACCAAAATCTCTTATAATAGCTGTTTGTAAGCTTTGGCTTGGTTCTGTCTTATTAGGTGTCATTCTGTCAAAATACAGATAATGATTCATAACACCTCCACCATTATTTTTTAGGGCAGTTTCCATTAAATCCTCAAAATCGGAACTATAAGCAAGAAGGTTATGCAAACTCCAATCCTGATAAATAGGATTATCTTTAAGTATCATATTCAGATTATCAACATATTTTTTGAACATAATATCGTGGTGTATGTGCATTGTTTCTGTATCAATATATGGTTCAAGTGCATTATAGGCATATGGCAATGGTGGCAGAGTAAACGGATAGTGCTGGTCAAGCATTATAAATAACCTCCATTATGAAATTAAATTCTTGATTTCTCCAAAAGAATATCCCATATCTTCCCATTTTGTGAGGAGTTCATCAAGTATATCACCATTTGTTTTTGAAGTGCTGTGCAAAAGTACAATCGCACCTGGGTGGATTCTTTTCAAAAGCTTATTAAAGGCCTCCTCTTTGGTAGGCTGTTTGTTTTCGTACCAATCTACATAAGCAAGACTCCAGAAAATGGTTTTATATCCAAGCTTATCAGCCATTTCAAGATTGCTGACACAATATTTCCCTTGTGGCGGTCGATAGATTTTCAGAAGTTCTTGACCTGTGGTTTCTTTATAGAGAGATTCGAGCGACTGCAATTCCTTTTTGAAGCTCTCCTCATCAGAAATCTTTGACATATCAGGGTGTGAATATGTATGATTTCCGATTGTATGCCCTTCCTCTACCATACGCTCAACAAGTTCAGGCGATGTTTCTATATAGTTTCCTACAAGAAAAAAAGTTGCTTTAACATTATGTTTTTTCAAAGAGTCAAGAATCTTTTCGGTATTGCCATTCTCAAAGCCCGCATCAAAGGTAAGATAGATGATATTTTTTGAGGTATCACCGATATAATAGGCATTATGCTTTGCTAAATCCGCAACAGAAGCATTGCCTGTTGGTGGTTTTCCATCCTCCTTGAAGCCAAGTCCCCAGTTAGTATTTTCTGCTACGGTTTCTACTGCCTCATTACTGCCAAAAGCCCCTATTACCGCCGGAACACACAAAGCAAATAACAAAACCGTCATTGCGATTATGACGGTTCTTTTTTTAAGTATAAAGTACATACAGCCACCGCCTTATAATAAGTCTGTTTAATAATATGCACTTGTTTTTATAATTATTCTGTTTGGCTAACACATTTACACTAAGACACTCAAAAGTTTTGCTCAAGCCTTTGGTGGGTTTTAAGGGCGAAGCCCTTAACATTCTTTGCTCCTAAAGAGGCTGTTTTTACTCATTTATAAACTAAACAGCCCCACTTTGTATTATTCACACAAAGTGGGGCTGTTCGATTTTTACATATTTTCTATGATTTTTGCAATCTGATTTTCTGCAATTTCTAAACCATAAGCATTATCGCCAAAGCACATAACATCGCCAATTTCCTTTTGGAAAACAAATCTAAGTTTTCCGTCACGAACTTTTTTATCAGTATAGAGCTTTTTAACGAGAACATTTTTATCAATATAATCAGGGATTGTTATAGGCAAATTAGCTCTCTTATAGAGGCTAATAACTCTGTTCATATTTTCCTCAGAAATAAATCCAAGCTCATTACCAAGCTTAACTTGAGCGACCATACCAATAGAGAGAGCCTCACCATGTAAGAGCTTATAGTCAGAAACAGTTTCAATCGCTCTGCCGACAGTATGTCCAAGATTTAGGATTTCTCTCAAACCACTTTCACGCTCGTCCTTCATAACAACATTATATTTAACTCTGCAATTCCTCTCAGCGATAAACTCGCAAGCCTCAACATTATTTTGAAGAACCTTTTCAATGTTTTTCTCTAAATATTCAAACATTTCTAAATCGCCGAGGCAAGCGTGTTTTATAGTTTCCGAAAGACCGCTTGAAAGCTGTCTTGCAGGTAGAGTTTTCCAAGTATCTATATCTATGTAGACCTTTTTAGGCTGATTGAACATTCCTATAAGGTTTGTTGCGAGCGGTGTATCGACAGCAGTCTTTCCGCCGACAGAAGCGTCAGCTGCCGAAAGAAGTGTAGTTGCATAGTTGATGAAAGGTACACCTCTGCCAAAAGTACCGGCAACAAAACCAGCTAAATCTGTAACAACTCCGCCACCGATTGCAAGCACACAGCAATCTCTGCGATATCCTTTATTTAACATAGAATCTTCAACAAATTCTTTCATTGGGCGAGTTTTTGATTTTTCACCCTCAGGAATAACGAATAAATCTGCTTTAAAACCGTTTGCAATAAGCTTATCAAAGATTTCCTTCGCATAAAGATTTTCAACGATAGAATCAGTAACAACAGCAAATTTCTTAATTTTACCAACTAAACCATTCTGTATGTCATTTATGAGCGTGTCAGAAAGCTTGTGACCGATTTCAATGTCGTAAGAGTCGTCTACAACCTTCTTGAGTTCACAATAAAATTTCATTTATACCACCCTTGCATTTTTCTTTCATTATATCATATATGTAAAAAATTATAAAGCTTAAATTTTAAGTATTGTTTTGTCCTTAATATACCCACCAAATACTTTGCCGTAGGTGACTACCTTTGGAAACTGCAAGCTTTTGAAAAAGCCTGAGCAAAACTTTTGGCTGTCTTTAGGTAAAACATTGATATTTTATTACAAAAGAATTGCTTTTTTATTGGTTAAAATCAGCGTAATGTGCTTATATCTGACTTAATATAGCCTTGTGTGTCGAGCAAAAATATCATTCCTGAAACTTTTTTCGCCGTAATTTTTGTGTATAAAAAGCTATTATTTTATTGAAGCAAGAAGCATATCTATATATGTGGAGGGCTAAAAACTCTGAAAGGAATGAAAAAGAAAAATGGATGTAAAAATCATCACCGACCATGGCGAAATGACAGCAAAGCTATTCGGTGAAATCGACCATCATAAAGCTCGTTCTATGCGTGAAACCATAGATTCAGCCGCCGAGAGAAATAAGCCGACAGTGCTTTATCTTGATTTTGGCGGTGTGACATTTATGGATAGCTCAGGAATTGGCCTTATTATGGGCAGATACCGAACTATGAAGCTGCTCGGCGGAGAGGTTCGTGTGTTGAATATTCCGCCGAGCATGGAAAGAATGGTTGAGTTGTCGGGCTTGTCGGCATTAAAGCTGTTTGAGAAAGGGTGTGAAAAAGATGAAGTTAAAAAATGAGATGAGCCTGACCTTTGAAAGCCGTTCATCGAATGAAGGTTTTGCAAGAACGGCGGTTTCGGCGTTTATCTCACAGCTTGACCCGACAATAGGCGAAATAACCGATATAAAAACCGCCGTTTCTGAAGCTGTAACAAATTGTATAGTTCACGCATATAAAGAAAGCGTTGGACTTATATACATAAGTGTAAAAATCTTTGAGGGTGCAGTTGTTGTAATTAAAATAAGAGATAAGGGTTGTGGAATTGCAGATATAGAACAGGCTATGGAACCGCTTTTTACAACGGGAGGAGAGGAGAGAGCAGGTTTAGGCTTTGCAGTTATGCAGAGCTTTACAGATAAAGTTAAGGTTACATCAAGAGAGGGCAAAGGCACAACAGTTGTTCTTGAAAAACGGCTTATGAGCCGTATAAAAGATGTATGACAGAGATAAGGCAGTCAGCGAAAATCTTGGACTTGTACATTCCTGTGCAAAGCGTTTTCGTGGCAGAGGAATAGAGTATGATGACTTATTTCAGGCTGGCTGTGTAGGTCTTATAAAAGCGATTGATAATTTTGATGAAAGTAGGGGATTAAAGCTTTCAACCTATGCTGTGCCAGTAATATTAGGGGAGATAAAAGGACTTTTTCGTGATGGAGGTGCAGTGAAAATTTCAAGGGGATTAAAAGAACTCTCCCTAAAGGCTACAAGAGAAGTTGCACGATTCTTAAAAGAAAACGGCAGAGAACCTCAGATTTCAGAGCTTGCACATATTCTTGGTGTAGAACCTGAACAGGCAACCGAGGCACTCAATGCGTCAAGATTGCCTGTTTCACTTACAGCCGATGAAGAAAACGGTTCAGGACAGCTTGATATTCCTACTGATTCTCCAGATGAAAAACTAACGGAGGTTATATCACTTCACGATGAAATAAAAAGCCTCAAACCAAACGATAGAAACCTCATATTATTACGGTTTTTCAAAAATAAAACACAGTCCGAAACGGCAAAGGAGTTGGGAATGACACAGGTACAAGTATCACGCAGAGAGAAAAAGCTTTTAATATATTTAAGAGAGAGGCTGATATAATATTACACAATAAGTGTTTCTGTACTTGACAAAGGCTTAATAATTCTCTATAATTAAATGTAGAAATACACAATAAGTGTTTAAAACGATTCTTTAATTATATTTGCAGCGAATAGGTCGCTAAAAGTGTCGAGGCATAAGAAAGCATTGCCAATTATAAAAATTGTTTTAAACATTTCAAGATATAAAGAGGTGATAATTAGATACATTTATCTTTCTAAAACAGCTATAAAACCTTTAATTTGACAAATGATTGCCAGTATTGTATACTTAACTACAATATAGAATAACTTATTCGGATAAAATTACTAAAGAAAAGGAAGTATTATAATATGGCAATTTTAGTTACAGGCGGTGCAGGATATATCGGAAGTCATACTTGCGTAGAGCTTCTCAATGCAGGATATGAAGTAGTTGTCTGCGATAACTATTGCAATTCCGTTCCAGAGGTTTTAGAGAGAATTAAGCAAATCACTAATAAAAATATAGCAGGCTATGATTGTGATATAAGAAATAGAGCGGGCTTAGAGAAAATTTTCTCTGAAAATTCAATCGAGGCAGTTATTCATTTCGCAGGCTTAAAGGCTGTCGGTGAATCTACAAGAGAGCCAATAATGTACTATGATAATAATATTTCAGGTACAGTTACACTTCTTGATGTTATGAAAGAATATAACTGCAAGAGTATAGTTTTCAGTTCATCAGCAACTGTTTATGGCAATAATCCTATACCTTATGAGGAAACTATGGTAACAGGTGATGTAAGTAATCCTTACGGCAGAACAAAGCATTTCATTGAGCAAATTCTTGGTGATGTATATGTTTCTGATAATGAGTGGAGTATTTCACTTCTTCGTTACTTCAACCCAATCGGTGCTCACGAGAGCGGACTTATCGGAGAAGACCCGAATGGCATTCCAAATAACCTTATGCCATATATTTCAAGAGTTGCAATTGGCAAGCTGCCACAGCTTACTGTATTCGGCGGAGATTACGACACTAAGGACGGTACTTGCATTCGTGACTATATTCATGTAGTAGACCTTGCAAAAGCTCATCTTTGTGCATTGAATAAGCTTAAATCCGACCCACACAGCATAGATGCTTATAATATCGGCACAGGTATCGGATACAGCGTTCTTGATATTATCAATGCATTTGAGGACGCAACTGGTCAAAAGGTTAATTACAAAATCGGCGAAAGACGAGCAGGTGACCTTCCAGCATTCTATGCAAATCCTAAGAAGGCAAATGAGGTTCTTGGCTGGCACGCAGAGCGTAACTTGCATGATATGTGCGAAGATACTTGGAGATTCCAAAAGAATAACCCAAACGGCTATAAGAAGGACTGATTTTCGGTGTCGGAATATTTTGATATATTGAATCCTGATGGAACACCAACGGGTAAAATCAAAGAGCGTAATGCCGTACACCACGATGGTGATTTGCATGGAAGTGTTCATATATGGCTTTTTCGTGATAGCAAAGTTCTCCTGCAAAAACGCAGAGATGACAAGGAATCCTTTCCATCTTGCTATGATGCCGCTTGCACAGGACATATTTCCGCAGGTGAAACACCAATAGAGGCGGCTATTCGTGAAACCGAAGAAGAAATTTCACTCAAGCTGAAGCCTGAAGATTTACATTTTTTGCACGACCAGATACTTACTGTTCATCAGGGCGATTTTATAAGCAATGAATTTAATCGTGTTTATTTTGTCGATGAAAGTGTTTCGCTTGATACACTTAAATATGACGAAAAAGAGATTACAGAACTTCGCTTCTTTGAAATTGAGGACTTGAAAAACAGACTTAAAAACAAAGAAAAAGGTTTTTGTATGACCTATGATGAGCTTATTCGTGTGATTGATTGTGCTGTTTCTAAGGGATTGTTGGAAAGCAGGAATGATTTTGAAAAGTAATTTTCATACACATACTAAACGCTGCTGTCACGCATTTGGTGTAGAAGCAGATTATGCAAAAGAGGCTTATGATAAGGGACTTTCAGTGCTTGGATTTTCTGACCACGCACCTTTTAAAGATATTGATTACGGTTACCGTATGCAGTTTTCGGAGCTTCAAGAATATATTTCAGCTGTTCAGACCGAAAGAGAACGCTATTCAGAAAAAATGCGTATTATGACAGGCTTGGAGATAGAATATCTTCCTAAATACTGTGAATATTATGAATGGCTTTTGAATGAAATGAAGCTTGATTATCTCGCCTTAGGTGAACATTTCTTTGATATAAATGGAAGATTTTGCAGTATTTTTGCTTCTGAAAGCACAAATGAATATATCCCTTATGCAAAGGCTATTTCAGAGGCTCTTAAAAAGGGGTATTTTTCAGTTCTTGTTCACCCTGATATTATGTTTATGAATTGCTTTGCGTGGAATAAAAACTGTGATAAAGCTTGTGAGATAATTGTAGATGCCGCAATGCTTACTAATACACCTGTTGAGTATAATGCAAACGGTATTCGCCGAGGTCAGCAGGATTATCCTGATGGCAGGAGAGACCCATATCCTCACCCAAGGTTTTGGGCGATGGCAAAAGACGCTGGCTTAAAAGTCTTAGTTGGTTCAGATGCACATAGCCCTGAGCAGGTTTATGATAAGTCTATGGAGCTTGCCGTAAAGCGTGCAAAAGATTTTGGGCTTGATATAATCAGCGAATTTTAAGACAATTGCAAAAATCAACTCTCTTAAATTATTCCGAGTGATATATTTTACAAAAATAACCATATGAATTTACAGCTTGTTTATAGATTGTTTAAATTTGTGTGTTAAACTTATATCATCAAATAGATTACAAGAAATTTTATATACATAGTATTTTAGAAAGGAGTTGATAGAATGGAAATCGAAAAGCCGATGTATTATAGTCCATTATTGTTTTTTAAACTTATGGCTCATACACTTTCACCGAATCCACAGGTTCGTCGTGCAGCAATGATTGCACTGACTAAGGTTGCTAAGGACTATCTCGGCACCTACTTTAAGATGTCAGTTACACCTGCATTACCTCAGCCACAAACATTAGATTTGAAATAAAATAAATTTATTTTATAGAAATCGAACGCATATCCGCTTGGGTATGCGTTTTCTTATATGATAAAGATTTGTAGCTTGATTTATGAGGAGGTTTGTTGTATAATGAAATTTATAAAAGCGAAAAGGGAGAATGATAAAATGTCACTGCCTAATGACCCTATGATTTTATTATCATATGTAAATACTCAGCTGAGAGATTTTTATTCATCTCTTGAGGAATTTGCAAAGACTAATAGTATAGATACTGATACTATCAAAGAAAAGCTTTCAATAATAGGCTATGAATATAATGCAGAATTAAACCGTTTTGTTTAAAGGTTGCTACAATTTAATAAAGGCAAGTTAGCTACATCTAACTTAAGAGAGCAAAATTCAAGCATAAAAGTTAATATATGTTTACACCTTTAGCTTTTAAGAATGAAGGAAAGTTTAAAGCTGATTGTCAAAAGGCAAGAAGTCTTTCTGAAAAAGAAATTATAAAATGGATAAAGGCGTAAAATATTATAAAATAATTTTTAAAGGAGATGCTTATATGGGTTTCTTAGCAGGTAAAACGGCAATTATTACTGGAGCGGGCAGAGCTGTTCTTTCTGATGGCAGTTGTGGTTCTATCGGGTATGGTATTGCAACAGCTTATGCAAAGGAAGGTGCTAATCTTGTTATCACAGGCAGAAATATAGAAAAACTAAATGCCGCAAAAGAAGAACTTGAGAGCAAATATTCTATTAAGGTACTTGCAGTTCAGGCAGATATTTGTGCAGGTGCAGATAATGAAACTATTGCAAAAAATACTGTAAAAAAAGCTATTGATGAATTCGGAAGAATTGATGTTCTTATAAATAATGCACAGGCTTCTGCTTCTGGAGTTACTCTTGCTGAACATACAACAGAACAATTCAATCTTGCTTTATATTCTGGACTTTATGCAACATTTTACTATATGAAAGCGTGTTATCCATATCTTTGTGAAACTAAAGGCTCTGTTATTAATTTTGCATCTGGTGCTGGTATTTCGGGTAACTTCGGACAATGCTCATATGCCGCAGCAAAAGAAGGTATTCGTGGTCTTAGTAGAGTAGCAGCTACCGAGTGGAGTAAGGACGGTATAAATGTAAATATTATTTGTCCACTTGCATGGACTGCACAGCTTGAACAGTTTAAGAGTAAATTTCCAGAGGCATATGAAAAGAATGTTAAAACACCTCCAATGGGGTATTTTGCAAATCCTGAAACAGAGATTGGCAGAGTTTGTGTTCAGCTTGCTTCACCTGATTTTAAGTATATGACAGGCGAAACACTTACACTTCAAGGTGGTACAGGTCTTCGTCCTTAAAATATAATGATTTTTGAAAATAAAAGTCGATAGTTTAAAGCTATCGGCTTTTTATTTTGTTTACATAAGAGTATTTGATTTGAAATATAATTAAAATTATATTTAAATTACAAAGTTTACCAGAAAACGACAAATTTTACCAGATATAACAAATTTGAAAAAGAATGTGCTATAATTTAATTGAGTTTAATTTAATTTTGAATAGACAATATTTTAAAATAACATTGTGTAAGTGATATATAAAAAAATAAATTTTAATAAAAAATGTGTTGACTTTTTAAAAACTAATATGGTATTATTGAGATATAAAATAATTGTGAATTTAAAAAATATAAACAGAAAGTTGGTGTTCCGATATTTTTAAAAAATTAAAATTTATTTTGATAAAAATATTATAAATTAATAGGAGGTTAATAATATGAAATAAGGTGAGTAATGTTACAGTTAAATAATTAAACAATAGATTAACAAAAAAGGCAGAATTGCTCTTCCTTTTTTGAATATATGGAGAATTTGATATGAAAATAGTAGTAAAAGATGTAAAAAAGACATATAAGCAAGGAAACATTGTAGTTGAGGCATTAAAGCCTTGTAATTTTGAAATAAACGATGGTGAACAAATTGCAATAACAGGTACAAGTGGTTCGGGAAAATCTACACTTCTGCATTTGCTTGGAGGTTTGGAACAGGCTACTGACGGAAGTATAAAATATGGTGATACAGATTTTTCTAAAATGTCACAAAATCAATGTGATGATTTTCGTCTTGAACATATAGGAGTAGTTTTTCAATCATTTAATCTTTTGCCCGAACTTACTGCATATGAAAATATAATTCTTCCTCTTATGTTGCAAAATAAAAATATAGATGATAAATATGTAGATAAGCTTATAGAGCGTCTTGAGCTTAAAGACAGAATGAATCATCTTCCTGGACAGCTTTCAGGTGGTCAGCAACAGCGTGTTGCACTTGCAAGAGCTTTGATAAATCGACCATCTCTTTTACTGTGTGATGAACCTACAGGAAATCTTGACAAAAAAACTACACAATCTGTAATGGAACTTTTATTTGATATGTCAAAAGAGTATTCTGTTACACTGCTTGTTGTAACTCACGATGAAAATATCGCTAAAAGATTTTCAAGAGTTATAACAATAAGTGATGGCATTTTGGGTGGTGATATATAATGAAAAGTTATTTATACCTTACTAAAAAATATATAAAATCATATCCGAAACGGTGTATAGGCATAGTTTTATGTATATCATTATTCTTATTTGCTTTTCTTACTATTCTTTGGTACAGTAATAGTTTTAAATATTCTTTTGTAGAAAATTATAAAATAGAAAAAGGTGGTGTCTATGAATCAATTCGATTTTATGTAGACCAAGAGAAGTTTAGAGAAAAGGAATCTCAATTAGTTGAAGAAAAAGCAGGAATTATAAGTGGAATTTGGGAAGTTAAAAGTAAAAGCCCTTCGGATATTTGGATAGGAAATGTAAATGACAATGTAAGTACACTTTTATCATTACATTTTGAATCTGGAAGAATGCCAAAATCTGAGAATGAAATTGCAATAGAAAAAGGTACATATGATATTCTTGGATTGAAAAGTAAAATAGGAGATAAGGTAGAACTTGAAATTAAAAATTCAGATGGAAACACAGAAAAGAAAAGCTTTGTATTGACTGGAATTATAAAGAATTTTTCAAATAAAATAAAATTGCACTATGACTATCAAAGTGAAAAACTTTTATTTCCATCAATATTAACAACAAATAGTAAAGCTTCACCAAAGTATATACATATAATAGCAGCTGAAAACTCATTTTTGATAAGGAATATTTCAAGTAAAAGTGTATACTCTAATGATTCTCAACAAATGATTTCTTCTAAAATGGTTGCTAATAATTTAATTTTAATGCCAGTAAAGATATTTTTTGTACTCACTACGATTATGGGAATAATATCAATTTCTTTATATTTCTTTAAAGAACAAGAACGATATTTGAATTTACTTAGATGTATAGGTTTTTCGAAGAAGAAATCAAGAAAATTATTACTTATTCAGGGATTTTTTATATGGTTAAGTTCCTTGATTATTTCAAGTGCTGCGTCAATATTGGTGTTACTATTATTACAATTTATATCGTCTTTTTCGTCGCAATACTTATTCTTAAATTTAAGCATTTTAGATTTAATTATAGTTGCCTTACTTAGTGCAGTATTGATTTTTATTTCGTTCAATATTTTGCTCGCTCGTTTTTATAAAAATGCACCTTTAAGAGAAGCGATATATGTATCTAAAAAACAGATAAAATCTCAAACTAAATTAAAGCGTTGTTGGCATAAAGCATATGGAAGAAGATATAAACTACAAAATTTCACTTGTGTTATGTTGGTAATGTTTTGTGTTGGAATGTCAATATTTGGTTCGTTTGTTCCGTTATTTAATGCAAGAGGAAGTTCATTTGATGCTGATCCAGAGTATTTTAGACAAAACGCAGATTATTCTTTGCATATGATGGGTGGAGGAAGCTCTGCAAAAATTTATTATATAAATTTACCTGTAGGTTGTGGTGTATCACATAAAATAGCAGATGAGATAGCATCGGATAAAAGAATAAATGTTTTAGAAGCGTCTGTTTCTAATCTTATTGTACCTTTTTTCTTAACTTCTCAAAATCCTGATAATAAGCTTCTATATAAGTATGTTGTTGAAGCGAAAAAAAATGAGTATAATTATATTTTTCAACATAAGCGTACAAATGAAATGATTAAGCTTGCAGGCGGTGACAGCAGCAAGGATAGCTTGGTTGAGCTTTCTGTTAAATGGCAGTCATATGATTCATTGTTAAATAATATAAATGAATTTGCTAATGGTAAGATTGATGAAAAAAATTATAAGAATGGCGTTGAAATAATAGCACCTGATTACTTATGTTCAGTCGGTGATGAATTTACTATGGTTATTCCTATAGCCGATGCAGAAACAACAGAACAGAATATAGAAGAACATATCAAATTTAAAACAGCTAAGGTTAAAGTTGCAGCAACATATTCTAAGGAGCAATACAACAGTGATAAACTCATTATATCTACAGAATATCTTTTTTCGATTTATCCAGACTTGAATTATGAAAATATTATTTTAGAAAATCTTGACCATAATGATAGTGCATGGGTGAATGAGCTTGAAAATAATCTCGAAAATTTGGAAGGAATTTCTGTTGGTGTAAGATATGATAACTATGCAAAGATGCAGAGGGAATTTTATGACCAAGTGAATCTGGAAACATTGCAAATTATCGTTAGTGTGTTTATATTTATAGTAATAATTTTAATAGCGATTGTTTTTTCAAGCTATGTTCAGGTTCGCTCAAATCTTAAAAGTTATATTATGATGAGGGCGATAGGAGCGAGAATAGAAACTGTACAAAAATTGATTATCAATGAAATAAATCGAACATTGACTACCGGAATTATATTAGGAACTATTTTGGGCGGTGCAGTAGTAGTGTTTTTCTCTATACTTGGTAGCAATATCAAATTATGGGATATATATCTTTTCTATGTCGTACCTGTTTTTATAGCAACTGTAATCTTGCTCTATTTCGGAAGTAGAATAGCAGTAAAACGAGCAGTTCGTTCTATGATTAACCAAAATATAATTGAAAAGCTGAATACTGTAGAATAAATTGAAAAAATTTTTATTTTATATGAATTTTTAAGGTTTATCTAAGGTTCGGCAGATAGAGTATATTCATAGCAAATGAGCTGTGAATATAAAAATAACTCGGCTATACATAAGAGTTGATGCCATAGCAATAGTTATGACTGAGCCAACGACTCTATGCTCGTGACAATAGCCCCACAGCATTATATAATATATTACTAAGGCACAGTCTAAATTGGCAGACTGTGCCTTAGACAATTTTATAGGAAATTTGCAAATCTTGAATTTAATGTTATAATGAAAATAAGTTTCATTATGATTTGGGAGAATAGTTGAAGTGCAAAGAAATCTAACCAAAGGTCCTATTACAATAAATATCTTACTTTTTGCTTTGCCTTTAATGTTTGGAAATCTATTACAGCAAATGTATAATATTGCTGATACATGGGTTGTTGGCAGATATTTAGGTTCAGACGCTTTGGCGGCAGTAGGTTCATCATATACCCTTATGACTTTCTTAACCTCAATAATTATTGGTCTTTGTATGGGTAGTGGAGCGGCTATTTCTATGCAATATGGGAGCGGAGATAGCAAGAAAATGCGTCAAAGTGTTTTTATGTCATTCTGCTTGATTGCGGGAATATCTATTGCTTTGAATATTATTGTATATATTGGAATGGATTTTATACTTTGGGCTTTGCAAATTCCAAATGAAATTCAAGCTATGATGAGAGATTATCTTGAAATAATCTTTTTAGGTATTACAGCAACATTTATATATAATTACTTTGCAAATTTGCTTAGAGCGATTGGAAATTCTGTTCTTCCATTGGTGTTTCTTGCAGTTTCTGCTGTATTGAATGTTGTATTAGATTTAGTATGTGTTCTTGTATTCAACTGGGGAGTTAAGGGTGCAGCAATAGCAACTGTCTTTTCGGAGTTTATTTCTGCAATAGGTATAGCTATATATACTTTCAAGAGATTTAAACAGCTTATTCCTGAAAAAGAGGATATGAAGTGGAATAGAAATAATCTTTCTGCTATATTAAATCTTTCGGTTATGACGAGCTTGCAACAGTCGATTATGAATTTTGGTATTCTGATGGTACAAGGACTTGTAAATAGCTTTGGAACAGTAATTATGGCAGCTTTTGCGGCGGTTGTAAAGATAGATTCCTTTGCATATATGCCCGTACAGGATTTTGGAAATGCTTTTTCTACATATGTTGCTCAGAATTATGGTGCAGGCAAGCAAGAACGAATCCGTAAGGGAATAAAAAGTGCCTTTGTTACTTCAGCAATTTTTTGTGCTATAATAAGTTTGTTGGTGATAGTTTTTGCAAAACCGCTTATGTGCATATTTATAAATCCAGAGGAAACAGAAATTATTTCAGCTGGTGTTATATATTTGTGCATAGAGGGTTCGTGCTATATTGGAATTGGAATACTATTTTTACTATATGGCTATTATCGTGCAGTAAATAAGCCATTTATGTCGGTGGTGCTGACAGTAATTTCATTAGGTACAAGGGTTCTTTTAGCATATATTCTTTCAGCAATTCCTGCGATAGGCGTTATAGGAATTTGGATATCTGTACCTATTGGTTGGGTATTGGCGGATATAACAGGAATAGTATATTACTTTGTGAAATCTAAAAAACAGCTTGAAATGATTGAGAATAATGAGTAAGAGTTTTATATAATAAAAATTCTTAATTTAAAGAAATAGCTATCTGGGGGGCGAATATAGCTCGCTCCTTTATTTTTTAGTTTGATATAAGATAAAAATAATATTTATAAAATATCTTTACAGATTATAGTCAAGTGGTGTATAATACTGTATATTTAACTTTATCAAAAGGATTTTATATATGATTTATAAGAATAAAAGAAAGGTTGATTGTATGAAAAGTGAAGATAAACCAATTTTGGCTATTTGTTATGATTTTGATAAGACACTATCTCCAGATGATATGCAGGCACAGGGATATATTCAGTCTATTGATTATGAGGTGGCAGATTTTTGGAAAGAATCAAATGAATTGGCTGCTAAAAATGATATGGACCAGAATTTGGCATATATGTATATGATGCTTAGGTCTTCTGAAGGAAAAGTTCTTTTTACAAAAGATACATTGCGTAAAGATGGTGCGAAAGTAAAATTATTTCCGGGTGTAAATACTTGGTTTGATAGAATAAATCAGTATGGTGAAGAAAATGGAGTTATAGTTGAACATTATATTATTTCGTCTGGATTAAAAGAGATGATAGAGGGAACTGAAGTTGCTGATAAATTTAAAAAGATATATGCAAGTTCTTTCTATTTTAATGAAAAAGGTGTTGCAACTTGGCCTGCACAGGTCGTTAATTATACAAATAAAACACAATTTCTATTTAGGATTAAAAAGGGTGTTTTAGATGTTAACGACCAAAATATTAATGCGTATTTTGAACCAAACGAATATAGAGTACCTTTTAGAAATATTGTTTATATCGGAGATAGCGATACAGATATTCCATGTATGAAATTGGTCAATACCAATGGTGGTCATTCAATAGGTGTATATAATTCAGAAACTAAAGATAAATCAAAAGTATTCAGAATGTTAGAGGAAAATAGAATAAAATATTTTGCTCCAGCAGATTATACAGAAGATTCTAAGTTAGAAAAATTATTAAAACAAATTATTGAGCGTACTGCATCAAATGAAATATTAGAAAACTTTCATTTTGATTGCATTAAAGAAAAAAATAAGGAAACTAAGAACAAGGATGAACAAGAACTACAGAAAGATGATTTGATTAATCGACTTGAAGATAGTACAAGCTTTGCAAATACTCATACAATTATAGCTGAAATGAATGATGTGAAATCTTGGTCTGATGAACAAAAGAAAAAACTAATAAAAATTGCACTAAAAAATAGTCAAGTTAAATATATCTTAAAGGATAAAGATATAAAACAATTCTATAAAACATTATGTGATGGACTTGATGAAGAAGAAATAAGTGAAATAATGAAAAAGATGAAAGATTAATAGAGGTCTGATATGGAAAATTTTTAAATTGATTTAATATAATATTGTTTATAATTATATATGCTATTTTTGGCAATATTTTTTATGTAAAGATTGAATTGCACAGGCTTGTTTTAATGGTCTGTGCAATATTTTTATGTCTATTTTGTAAAAGTAGCTTATATAAATCAACCTATAAAGGTGATTATATATAAAATAGAGAAATTATTTTATCTGCATTGACAAGAACTTTATTTGAGTATAGACTAATTGGTAGTACCAATTTAGGAGGAGAATAATGAAATATTTAAAGCAATTTGGGATAATTATTATAATTTCTTTTATAGGCGAATTTATGAATATGTTCATACCTTTGCCTATTCCTGCAAGCATATGGGGACTTGTACTTATGTTCCTATGCTTAAAGCTTCATATTATTAAGCCAGAAGATGTCAGAGAAACTGCAAAGTTACTTATAGAAATTATGCCAATTATGTTTATTCCAGCGGCGGTTGGTTTGGTTGAATCGTGGGGTTCTATACAATCAAATCTATTAGCTTATGCTGTAATAACTGTTATATCTACAATAATTGTTATGGCAGTTTCGGGTATTGTAACACAGGTCATTATAAAAATGGACAGAAAGAAGAAAAAAGTATGAATGACTATTTTCAGGATTCAGTATTTTTTGGTGCGGCAGTAAGCTTAATTGCTTATGGTTTGGGAGTTGTGCTGAATAGAAAAACAAAGCTTGCTATTTTAAATCCGCTTTTAATCTCGATTGTTGCAACTATTCTTGTTATTACTTTAGGCCATATAGATTATGATACTTATAATTATGGTGCAAAATATCTTAGCTATCTATTGACACCTGCGACAGTTTGCCTTGCTGTTCCGCTTTATGAAAAGCTTGAACTATTGAAGGAAAATATCAAAGCAGTTATTGCTGGAATCGGTACAGGAGTAATTACATCATTGCTTAGTGTAGCTGTTATGGCAGTTTTCTTCCAGCTTAGCCACGAGGAATATGTAACCTTCTTGCCTAAATCTATTACAACAGCCATTGGTATGGGTATTTCTGATGAATTGGGCGGCTATGTTAATCTTACAGTTGCGGTTATTATTGTAACTGGTATTATTGGTAACATTATGGGTAAATTTGTATGCAAGGTTTTTCATATTACAGAGCCTATCGCAGTGGGAATTGCATTCGGAACATCATCGCACGCAATGGGTACATCAAAAGCTATGGAAATAGGTGAAGTTGAGGGTGCTATGAGCAGTCTTTCAATTGTTGTATCAGGTATTCTTACTGTAATAGGAGCATCTATATTTTCTATGTTTCTAAAATAAATGAGGTGAAACGCTTGGCTGAACAAAATCACGAATATGAGAAAGTAATTGATTATATTCGCAATCAAATAGAAGCTGAAAATCTTACTATAAATTCTAAGCTTCCTACTGAAAGAGCAATAGCGGAGGAACTTTCTATAAGCCGAAATTCTACAAGAGAGGCTTTGCGTATTTTAGAACATATGGGGATACTTAAAAGTATTCACGGTTCTGGAAATTATCTGACAGATAATATTTCTATGCAGATGTCTGAAATGTTGCGGTATATGATACTGCTTAAAAGTATTTCTAAGCTTGATATATGCCATTTCCGTAGAGATATGGAAAAAACTGTTTGTCGAGTAGTAATGAAATCTGAAATCAGTGAAGATGAGCTTGATAAAATATCAGATATACTTAATTCTGAATCTGATGAATATGATGAGGTTGAGCGGGATAGGCTTTTTCATTATTCGCTGATATATGCTACAAACAATAAGCTTTGGATATGCTTTATGGAAGCTATTATGGATATTTATAGAGAATGGATAGATGCGGTTCTTTCTAACGCAGATAGTGATACTAAAAAGCTTTTAAAAGAAGTACATAATAGCATATTTTCGTCTATCAAAGAAAGAGATATGGCTAAATGCGAAGCTTCAATAGACAAGCATTATGACATAATTGAAAGAGAACTTTTTATGAGGTGATTTACTATGAAATATAAGGTTTATATTTTTGATATGGACGGTACAATTCTTAATACGCTTGAGGACCTTGCAAACGCATTGAACTATTCATTGGGAACAAATAACTATCCTAAAAGAACCATAGATGAAGTAAGGAGATTTGTAGGAAACGGCATATATAAGCTTGTAGAAAGAGGCGTACCTACTGGCACTGAAAAGGCAGATATAGACAGGGTTTTCAAGACATTTAAAGAATATTATTCTGTTCATTGCGAGGATAAGACAAAGCCTTATGAAAATATAATTGAAATTATCAAGAAATTGAGAGCGGAAAATTGTCATATAGCGGTTGTTTCAAATAAGGCTGATTATGCTGTGCAAAAGCTTTGTGAGAGATATTTTCCGAATTTGATAGATATAGCAGTTGGTGAGCGTGAAAATGTAAGAAAAAAGCCTGCTCCTGATTCTGTATTAGAGGTTTTGAAAAAGCTTAATGCAGATAAATCAACAGCAGTTTATATTGGAGATTCTGAGGTTGATATTCAGACAGCCAAAAATGCTGATATGGATTCGATTATTGTAACTTGGGGCTTTCGTGAAAAGGCTTATCTACTTGAAAATGGTGCAAAGCTTACAATAGATGAACCGATAGATATATTGAATATTTAAATCGTAATATTTATTTAAGATTAGAACTGACAGTATGTAAAATTACTGCCAGTTTTTTGCTGTTAAGAGTACAACTTTATGTTTGTGTTTATGTTGATGTATATATCAACAAGGTTTTGATTTTAAAAAAATAAAATTATATTTTGCAGCTTAATAAACTGAAACAGATAGAAAAAATTAAATAATTTAAGAAAATCTCGGTTGAGTGAACGCTTAATCGAGATTTTATCTAAAAATGTAAATTTTAGGTTGATTTTTTGTGGTTTTAAATATATACTTTAATATAAGTGATTATGTTTTCTATATTTTATGGGTAGATGGTGGGGCAAGTATGGATATTGCCATAATAGATGATGAGCAAGTTTTTTTGGAAATTTTTAAATCAGATGTAATTAAAATATGTAATGATAATGATATTGAGTGCTATATTGATACTTTTAATAGTGCAAGAAATATTATGGAAATATATAAAAATTATCATCTGATATTTTTGGATATAGATATGCCGGGAACAGATGGGATAACTGCTCTCAGGGAGATAAATAAAATCTATAATCCAAAGGAATTTCCTTATATTGCATTTGTTACAAGCAAAGAGAATCTTATTTATGAAGCTTTGAAAGAATTTCCTTATACATTTATAAGAAAAAAAGATATTAATGGGCTTCTTGAGAATTGTATCTGCAATATTTATGAAAAAACAAATCCTAAAAAACAAAAATATACGATAAAATGCGGAAGAAATTTGGTTAATGTATTTATAAAAGATATTATATATATTGACAAAATTAAGAATTATGTTTGGTTTCATACAGTAAACGGTACCTATAAAGAACGAGCTACCATAGAAGAAAAATTTGCGGATTTAATGTCTCAAAATTTTGTAAGAACACATATAGGTTGCCTTGTCAATTTGGATTATATCTTTGAAGTAACACCAAATTCTGTGTTGTTAGATAACGGAGAAAGCGTAGTTTTATCAAGAAAATATTATAATGAAGTAAATAACAGATATTATGAAAGTTTGGTGGTTGATGATGATTGATGCAATAGTAGAAATAAGTGTAAATGTATTTCAATCCTTTATGTATATAGGATTTTTATTTTTACTATTTAATAAAGAAAAGAAGACTAAGAAAGATTATATAGGATTTTTCTCTTTTGTAGCTATACTATTTATTGCACTTACATATTTTTCTTTTAATCCAATACATTTTAATAATTTAGACGAAATTATATATACATGTATACAAATCGTATATGCAGTATTTCTGCTAAAAGGGAATATATTTGCAAGAATAATTATGCCAGTTATATCTCAAATGATAAATACTGTAATAAGCTATGGCTTTGCTTTCACTATAAGTTGCTTTACACCTGAAACAGTTGGAAGCCTTGTGCTAAAAGCATCTATATATAGATATTTATGTATGGGATTAATAACTTTAACTAATATCTTAGTACTTTTAATTATTTTAAGGTTTAACAAGACGGAATTTAAATTTAAGAAATGGACAGATATTGTATCATTTTTAGTTATTCCGGTTATGTCAGTATTGATTATATATTCATGTGTATATATATCTATTTTAACAGAATTGAATCCAGAAATAGTTGGGCTTTTAACATTTATTTGTTTAAGTATGACAGCTATTGCGGTTATAACATGGTTCATGATGACAAAAATAAGCAAAAGCAATGAGATTAAAACAAAGCTTTTGCTTACAGAACAAAGAGAACAGCTTTATAAAGAGGATATTTTACATACTAATGAACAGATTGAAAATATGTCAAAAACAAAGCACGATATGAAAAATAATATATTATGTTTAAGTAGATTGATTGCTGATAGTAAGTATGAGGAAGCAGAAGAATTTTGCGATTCTATATCAGAAAACCTTGAGGCAATTTATACACCAATATCTACAAATGACCCTCTGCTTAATGCGATTATAAATGTTGAGCGTGACAAGGCTTTAAATAGTAAAATTGATTTTAGGGTAAGTATAAATGAACAGGTTGTCAGTGATATAAAAAATAATGATATAGTTTCAATAGTCGGTAATATGTGTGATAATGCAATAGAATATTTGAAAAAACAACCTGAAAATAAACGAAAAATGACGCTTGATATATCATATAAAAAAAGTTATATTGTAATTACTTGTAAAAATAAAATATCTGAATCTATACTTTCGCTGAATCCAGATTTAGCTACAACTAAAAAAGATAAAGTAAGCCATGGTAAGGGAATGGGTATTATTTCAGATTGTGTTAAGAAATATAATGGTGAACTAAGATATTATGAGAGAGATAATTATTTATATGTATCTGCTATAATTCATAGCAATAGAATTTCGAATTAAAAATACATTAATTTTGTATAAAATTTGCGGAGATTAAAGCCGATTGAAACCAAATAAATCTCCAACTAGACTTTAATTTGACCTCTTCACACTAACCTTTTGTACAAACGGTCGTATTTCATTACAACGATTACCGAACAGGCAAACAAAATTCATTCTTATTTTTACTCGTAAGGCAATCAATAAAAATGTAATAATTGTCTATATTCAGGGTCTTATTGGATTGAATTTAAAAAATAAACAAATATTCAATAATATCCAGTGGCTTTTTTTGGATTCTCACTTGATATTTTAAGAAAATTACTTTATAATATGTAATATGTAAAATTTGTTTAACTACAAATGAATGGAGGAAAAGGGATGGGTATCGAAAATAAAAATGATGTCCTTTCTAAAGCAGTAAGTGAAGTAGAAGCATCTAAGGGCTATATGCGTTTGCAGAAGCTTTTTGATGATGCAACTTTCACACAGGTTGATGCTTTTGCAAAATCAGAGGGCGGTTATGCTGAAGCCGTTGCAGGCTATGGTTATATTAATGGCACAGGAGTTTATGCCATTGCACAAAATAGCGATTTAAGTGGCGGTGCAATGTCACAGGCTCAGGCGGCTAAAATAAAAAAGGTCTATGACCTTGCACAAAAAACAGGTGTACCTGTTATTACAATTTATGATTCAATTGGTGGAAGACTTGCCGAAGGTTCACAGCTTTTGACAGCTTATGGAGAAATTCTCAAAATGTCAAGTGCACTTTCTGGGGTTATTCCTCAGATTTCTGTTGTACTTGGTCCTTGTCTTGGAACACAGGCACTTATTGCAGCTTGCGGTGATGTAGTCATTGCAGCAAAGGGTGCAGAGTTTTCACTTGATGTAAATACAGGTTCAACAGCTGAAAAGGCTTTTGAAAATGGCACAGCACATCTTCTTGCAGAAGATGAAGAAGATGCTATTGCGATTGCTCGTGATGTTGCATCAATGCTTCCTGCAAATAATATAGAAACAGCTGCTGGCTTTGAGTTTGCAGATGCTTCTGAAAATGTTGCAGATAATACTCCTGCTAATGACATTCCTGAGCTTGTTGCTGATGACGGAAGTTATCTTGAACTTTCAGCAGCGTATGGTGATGATGCTGTCACAGCACTTGCAACACTTACAGGAATTACAGTAGGTTTTGTTTCTGCTGGTGCAAAGATTCTCGGTGGAGATGCTTGCAAGAAGATTGCTCGTTTCGTTCGTTTCTGTGATGCTTTCTCAATTCCAGTTATCACATTTGTAGATTCAGAGAAATTCTGTTGCCTCAAATCGGCTGCAAGAGTTTCAAGTGCATATGCTGAGGCTACAACTGCAAAGATTTCAGTTATCACAGGTGAAGCTTATGGTGCTCTTTATGTAGCACTTGCAGGAACAGGCTCTAATGCAGATATTACATTCGCATATCCGAATGCGTCTGTTTCCCCACTTAATCCATATGCATCTGCTGTTATTATGCTTGGTGATGAGATTGGCAAGGAGCTTAAAGGTTCTGCTAATCCAAAGGCTGATAAGGAAGCACTTGTTGCTAAGTTCAAAGCAGAAAACTGCTCTGTATTCGAGGCTGCTGCAAATGGCTATGTTGAAGATGTCATCACACCATCAGCAACAAGAGCAAAGCTTGCGTCTTCACTTGATATGCTTATTGGCAAGAGAGTACAAAGACTCCCAAAGAAGCACAATAACTTGTTTATCTGATAAATTTTTGAATATACTTCGATTTTCGAAAGGACGATTTATAATATGAAGAATCTTAAAATTACCGTAAACGGCGTAGCATATGATGTTCAGGTTGAAGAAGTCGGCGGTTCTGCATCAGCTCCAGTAGCTGCAGCACCAGCTGCTCCAGCAGCTCCTGCACCAAAGGCAGCACCAGTAGCTGCTCCTACAAGCGGTGAGCCACTTAATTGCCCAATGCCAGGAACAATCATTTCTGTTAATGTTTCTGCTGGACAGCAGGTTAAGCTTGGTGATGTAGTTGTTGTTCTCGAAGCTATGAAGATGGAAAATGAAATCAAGGCTCCAAAGGATGGCACAATTACTTCTGTTAATGTAAATAAGGGCGATGCAGTTGAGTCAGGTACTCTTCTTGTAACAATCGGCTAATTGGAGGTCATAAAGAATGGCTAAGAAAAAAATACTTGTAACAGAAACAGCTCTTCGTGACGCACATCAGTCGCTCATAGCAACTCGTATGCCAATAGAAGATATGCTTCCGATACTTGATAAAATGGATAAAATAGGTTATCATTCAATCGAATGTTGGGGCGGTGCGACATTTGATGCCTGCTTGCGTTTTTTGAATGAAGACCCATGGGAGAGATTGAGAATTCTCCGCAAGAATCTTCCTAATACAAAGCTTCAGATGCTTTTCCGTGGACAGAATATGCTCGGCTATCGTCACTATGCTGATGATGTTCTTGAATATTTTGTACAGCGTACAGTTGCTAACGGTATTGATATTATAAGAATTTTTGATGCACTTAACGATATTAAAAATCTTCAGGTTGCTATTAAGGCTGCAAAGAAAGAAGGAGCACACGCACAGGTTGCTATTTCCTACACAACAGGTCCAGTATTCACACATGAATATTATGTAGAATACGCTAAGAGAATTGCTGATGCAGGTGCAGATTCTATCTGTATCAAGGATATGGCTGCTCTCCTTACACCATCTGAAACTTATTCACTTGTTAAGGAAATCAAGAAAGCTGTTGACCTTCCAATTCAGCTTCATACACACTATACATCAGGACTTGCTTCAATGTGCTTACTCAAGGGTATCGAAGCAGGCGTAGATATAATCGACACAGCGATTTCTCCATTGGCTCTTGGAACATCACACGCTCCAACAGAATCTATGGTAGCGGCTCTTGCAAATACAGATTATGACACAGGACTTGACCTTGTTGCACTTTCTGAGGTTCGTGAATACTTTATGACGCTTAGAAAGAAGTATATCGACAGCGGACTTCTCGACCCATCTATGCTTGCAACAGATGTTAAGGCACTTATCTATCAGGTTCCAGGCGGTATGCTTTCAAACCTCCTCTCACAGCTCAAGCAGGCAGGCAAGGCTGACCAGCTTACAGCAGTTCTCGAGGAAGTGCCTCGTGTTCGTAAGGACGCAGGTTATCCACCGCTTGTTACACCTACATCACAGATTGTCGGTACACAGGCAGTATTCAATGTCATTATGGGTGAAAGATACAAGATGTGCAACGACCAGTTCAAGGGACTTGTTGCTGGTAAATACGGTACAACTCCAGTGCCGATTGACCCTGAGTTCAGAAAGAAGATTATAGGCGATGAGCCTGCAATCGACTGCCGTCCTGCTGATTTACTTGAGCCTGAGCTTGATAAGCTTCGTGCAGAGATTCCTGAATGGATTGAGCAAGAGGAAGATGTTCTTTCTTATGCACAGTTCCCGAAGGTTGCTCTCGATTTCTTCAAAAAGCGTAGAGATAAGAAAATTGGCATTGACTCTAAAAATGCAGACTTGGAAAATAAAATCCACGCTGTCTAATTAGTAATATTAAGAAACGGTGCCAAAAGGTGCCGTTTTTTGCATATTTATAAGGGAGATGATGCCTTGAATATTGTAGTTATGGATTATAAAACTGTTACAAGTGGAGATGTTTCGCTCAAGGCTTTTGAGGATTTCGGAAAAGTAACCTATCTTCCGTTGACGTCACCTAAGAATGTGGCAGAGGCAATAAAAGATGCTGATGTTGTGCTTTGTAATAAAACACCAATGACAGCAGAAAATATGTCAGGTGCAAAAAATCTTAAATTCATAGGACTTTTTGCGACAGGCTATAATAATATAGACCTCGACTATACCAATACTCACGGAATAACCGTCTGCAATGCAGGAAGCTATTCAACAAGTGCGGTTGTACAACATACTTTCGCACTTCTGCTTGAAATGACTAATCGTGTTGCTAAATATAATGAATTTACTCATAAAAATGGTTGGTGTGAAAGCGAAACCTTTTCGCCATTTATTTATGATATAATGGAACTTTCTGGAAAGACTATGGGTATAGTCGGCTATGGCAGTATTGGTAAAGCGGTTGCAAATGTGGCTCGTACCTTTGGAATGAATGTTATCGTAAACACAAGAACAGTTCGAGAGGACGGTATTACAAAATTTGTTTCGTTTGATGAACTTCTTGAAAAAAGCGATATAATTTCTCTGCATTGTCCGCTGAATAAGCAATCTGAAAAGCTTTTTAATGCAGAAACCTTTGCGAAAATGAAGCAGGGAGCATATTTTATAAATACAGCTCGTGGCGGAATAGTTGATGAAGTGGCTCTTGCAGATTCGCTAAAAAGCGGTCATCTCGGCGGAGCAGCTGTTGATACAATAGCTGTTGAACCAATGAGAAATGATTGTCCGTTGAAAGATGCTCCTAACTTGTTGATAACACCTCATGTTGCTTGGGCTCCTAAGGAAACAAGAGAACGCCTTGTCGGTATTGTCTATAACAATCTTAAAAACTTTATAGACGGAAAGCCTACAAATGTAGTTACAGCTTGATTCGGTGAGAAGCCTATGGATAAAACACAGAGCGAGCTTAACAGACTTTTATATGATGCAAGGCACAATACTGAGCTTAGAGATAAGCTTTTGGCAACAAGAAATGTCAAAGACCCTATGAACGAATTTTGCAAGGTTTCGCAAGATTTAGGTTATAATATAACTATTGGTGGTTTATTCGCGCTTGGTCAGGATATGAATGACAGCAAGTTAAGAAGTGTGAACGGAGGCGGAGTCGATGGCATTGATGGCTGGGACGATGCCTACGAAACCTTCTTTTACTCATTAAAATAAATATTGAGGAGGAATTTTTATGAAAAAAGAGGCAAAAAAAGTTGCTATTGTAGGAACAGGTATGGTTGGTATGAGCTATGCTTATGCAATGCTTAACCAGAATGGCTGTGACGAAATGGTCCTTATCGACATCAACAAGGAGAGAACTATCGGTGAGGCTATGGACCTTAACCACGGTCTTGCTTTTGCACCATCAGCTATGAAGATTTATGCTGGAGAATACAGCGATTGCAACGACGCTGACATCGTTGTTATCTGTGCGGGTGTTGCACAAAAACCAGGCGAATCAAGACTTGACTTGCTTAACAGAAATGTTGCAGTCTTTAAGACAATCGTTGAACCAATCGTTGCAGTAGGTTTTCACGGAATTTTTCTTGTTGCAACTAACCCTGTTGATATTATGACTTATGTAACTCGTAAGCTTTCAGGATTCCCTGCAAAGAGAGTTATCGGAAGCGGTACTACTCTTGATACTGCAAGACTTCGTTTTCTAATTGGCGATTACTTCGATGTCAACCCAAGAAATGTTCACGCATATGTAATTGGTGAGCATGGCGATAGTGAGTTTGTTCCTTGGTCGCAGGCATTGATTTCTACAAAGCCTGTTGTAGATGTAGTAAAGCAAAATCGTAATTTCTCTATGAATGAACTTCTGAAGATTCAAGAGGAAGTTCGTACATCTGCTCAGGTTATTATTGAGGCAAAGAAAGCAACTTATTACGGAATCGGTATGGCTTTGACAAGAATTACTAAGGCGATTTTCCAAGATGAGAATAGTATTCTTACGGTTTCTTCTATGCTTGTTGGTGAATTTGGAGAACAAGATGTAACTATTGGTGTTCCCGCTATTGTTAATAGAGATGGTATCAAGGATATTCTTGAGCTTAACCTCAACGAGGACGAAATCGCTAAATTTAAAAATTCTTGTGAAACACTTAGAGAATTCTATGGTCAGTTGAATTTGTAATATGCTGACGGCTTTTATTAAATTGTTTTAGCAAGCTTTAACTGGCAACGACCTTATGCTACACTTTTAGCAACTTATTTACTGCAAATATAAACAATAGTACAACAGAAGGTTCTGGCTATAATATTGGAACAGTACTTTAAGTCATAAAATAATAAAAATTAAACTCTTTATATAATCTAAAAGTTTAGAAAAAAGTGTAGCAGAAAATTGTAACACCACATATAAACATTAGACTTTTAGTCTGTTGCTTGTTGTGGCTTATTTTATATTTTGACAAAAAACAACCTCCATTTTAGGATTATTCCTAATAATGGAGGTTGTTTTTATCTGATTATAAAATTAAGTCTGTTTCTTCAAGGCGTTTATTAAAGAACCTCATTGCTCTCATACAAGGCTTACGGAAGAGGATTCCTATTATCAATGCTAAAGGTATGAAGCAAAGGAGATATAGTATGTTTTCCCAGTAAGCACTGTATGTAACGCCTGCTATTGTTTCTCTTACAGCATTAATAGCATAGTTAAATGGCATAAATCTGATTAGATTCTGGAAGAAATTAGGTAAAAGCTCTGGTGGGAATGTACCGCCTGAACCTGCAACCTGAACAATCAATATAATAACTGCTATTGCCTTTCCTATAACACTGAACGAAATTGTCAATGAGTAAATAAGAAGTGAAAAAACAATGATAATTATCCAGGTTGTAAGAATGAAGAGAAAGAGGTTTTCACACTGAATTTTTAGGAAGAATACATCACCAAGAGCTGTGATAGTAGCCTGAAGCAATGATATTACCATAAATATCAAATATCTTCCAAAGTACTCCTGATAAGGTTTGACCTTGCCAACAGTTTTTATATCACTCTTGCTGAGTTCAGTTTTAAGAACCGCAACAAGGACGATACCACCGACCCACAAAGCAAGAACTGTATAGAACGGTGCCATTGCTGAACCATAATCGGATACTGGAAATACCTTTTCAGTGTTTATTTTAACAGGACTTGAGATAAAATCACTTACTGCTTCTGGGTCACCAAAAACAGTACCTATAAGATTTTCAATAGTTGAATTTTCTTTTAAATTCTGAATCTTTTTCTTAATGGTATCAATATTATTGATTCCCTTATCAATTAACTTTTCTACATCATTAAATGTACTACTTACAGAAGTAACTATTTTTTGTGCGGAATTTAATGCCTCCTCAATATCATCAGTGACAGTAGAAGATGTAAGAACATCTGAAACCTTATCGAGTGCATCACCTGATTTATTGATGACCTTTTCTATTGATTTTTTTGCAGGAGTTAAATAATTACTCTTAAAGTTAGCAATAGAATTCTTTGTGGAATCTGACAATACTTTAATTTCACTGCCAAAGTCGTCTGGAAGTACATTTGAATTTTTTAATGTAGATGCCGCTGAATTAAGCTTCGTAATTATCTGATTTTGAGTTTTATTCATATCTGTTAAAAATTCAACAACATCAGAAATCTTAATATCAGCTTTAATATTAGAAATAAGTTTATTTATTTCTGTCTTTATCTGAGTAATGGAATTTTGAGTTTCTTTAATGATAGCATCAATATCGCTTTTTAAGTCTTTAGGCAAAGAACCTGTTTCTTTGATTTTTTGAGTTGCATCATTTATCTTAGCAATAATAGCACTTTGTTTTGTATTCATTGCATTAAGCTTTGCAATTGCATCAGATGTATCTATCCCAAACTTTTCAGACAAAGTATTTAAAGCAGAGATAAGTTCGTTATTAGCGGCAATTATGCTTTGATTGATAATTTTTATCTCGTTGAGCTTATCTGCTGCGGTAGATGTATCTTTTTCAATAGTGTCAAATATAGTATCGAGCTTTTGGCTTAAAGAGTCTGTAAGAGAAGAAATCTTCGCTGTGGAAGTTTCAATAGTATTAACTAAGCTTGTGATACCGCTTGAGCCTGTATTATCAAGGCTATTAAGAATATTAATAATATCATTATTTATCTCAATAATCTTATTGCAAATATCAGTAAGATTCTGAAGGTCGTCAGCAATATCTTTAGAACCATTATTTACTTTAGTAATAATGGTATTAAGCTGATTGCTGAATGATGAAGTAAGCGAATCAAGAGAAGTAATGCTGCTTTCAAGAGTTGAAGAAAGTCCAGTTGATGCAGACTTAATTGCCGTACTTGCATCTTTAATAGAGTTTACAAATTCATTTGTATCTTTAAGCTTATCTTTAAGTTTTGGAAGTGAATCCTTATTTGACTTAATTAAGGAATTTACTGAATCCATACTTCCAGAAATTACATCTATTGTAGATTTCAATGAATCAAGAGATATTTTTCCGTCATCAAGAGTGGAAATAATATTATCACAAATCTTATCCTTGTTTACTGATATTTCGTCAGAAGATGTATTAAGCACTGTTGCGGCAATATTTGTAATTTCAGCAACAAAGCTTGAGTTTACCTCTGTTTGAATAGCCTGGATACCTTTATCGGTGATTTTAGGTGCAATAGCGTTTTTCTTTTCATTAACAAGGTATGTAATTTCAGGTCTTTTAAGCTCACCAGAGGCTATACTTACAAGATTTTCGCTGAAATTTTCAGAAATCATTACTACTGCATAATAATCGCCATCAATTATACCTTGGTCGGCAGTATCTTTGTCTACAAATTCCCAACCCATTTGAGTATTTTTTTTAAGATTATCAACTATATTGTCACCAAATGATGTTTTTATAGGTCCAATCTTACAACCTTTATCGAGATTTACAACTGCAACTGGGATATTTCCTGAGTTATCATACGGATTCCAGTTAGATGCAATATTAAACCACGCATATAAAGCAGGAAGAACACTAAGTCCAATAACCACTATAAAGGCAATTACACTTCTGAAAATCTTTTTAAGGTCATGCTTAAAAATAGAAAAAATTTTTTTCATTCGCTTTCGTCCTCACTTTCGTCATCTTTTTCTTCTGGCTCATTCTCATCTTCATATCCAAGATATACACGCAGCCTATATATTCTATATTCATTGTGTATAAGATAAGCAACTACGAAGATAATTGTAATAATCCAAAGTACCAGAAAGAATAGTTTTGATTCAAGACTGAACATAAGTGCCAGAAATACAATAGCGGATACAGCTATAAATATAATTCCTATTCGATTGACTTTCTCACGCTTTTCTTTCATTTCCATATATTCGTATTTTACACGAAGATATGTATTATGTTCGATGTCACGCTCGCTTAACAAGGGATTATATTTATCTTCTTCAATCATAATAACAAACCTCCCTTTATTTATAAGAAATTTTAGAAAAGTAAAAAGAAGCTTTTCTAAGATGGAATAATATTATACCTTATTTAGCTGTTTTTTTCAATCTACAATATAAGTTGTTTGTAGAAAATCAGGAGTTCTTGTACAGATTTTACTAATATCAGTTACTACAATGCCTTGATTAAAGAGTATAAATTTGCATAAACTATGCTTAGCTAAATAAAAAAGCTGTTTATATGGGGGAATTTCTGTGAGGATTAAAAAATATATTACTTTATTGTTTATAACAGCGTTAATTATAATAACAATATTTGCAGTTGGTAATTTCGCAAAAACAACAATTCCGGTTGTTAATATTTTTAATGTAATCAAAAGTAAATCTGATGAAATAGTGCAATCAACGGGTAAGGTAGGCTATATAAATCAAAAAAATGTAAAAGCGAATTATGATTGTGTAGTTACGGATATTTTTATAAAAGAAAATGACAATGTAAAAAAGAACGATGAGATATTAAAAGTGGCTGTTGTAGAATTGCCCTCTAATATAGATATGGGTAATATATCTAAAATAATAGATAAGTATAAAAATTATGATATTAGCCAAGCAGAATATAAAACGATAGTTGCTCCTGAGAGCGGAACAGTAACTTCTTTTAAAATTCAAAAGGGTGATATTATCACAAAGGGGACTGGACTTTTTACTATAACAGATAAATCCGGATTATCAGTTAAGCTTAATATAAACGAAAACCAAATCTCTAAAATACAAGAAGGTCAGAGCGTTACTATAACAGGAAATGCTTTTGATAAAAAAAGCTATACAGGAAAAGTCATTTCAATAGCTGATGAAGCGGAAGAAACCGCTACCGATATTGGGCGTGAAACTACTATTGAAGTAGATGTAAAGGTTGAAAATCCCGATGAAGAAATCAAACGAGGATATACCGCAAAGTGTGCAATAATTATTGCATCTGATGATTCTTCAATAATAGTTCCTTACGAATCGCTTGGAAGTGACAATAAAGGAGATTATGTTTATAAATTTCAGAATAGGAGAGCGGAAAAGCAATATGTAATTATAGAATGTGAGCTTACTGATGGTGCAAAGATAAAAAGTGGACTTAAAGATGGAGATAGAATTATAAAAAATATTTCTGAGCTTTCTGATAGTGAAGCTCAAGCTATTCATATTGAAGGTGAATAAGTATATGAATGAAGTTTTTTGCTGTGTTATGAGAGGTTTAATAAGAAAAAAGGGGCGAAGCTTACTGACGATAATAGGTATTGCTATTGGTGTTACAGCAGTTATCATAATAAGCAATATCTCACAATGTGGAGCTGTGGCTGTAAGTTCAGAGCTTGATAGTCTTGGAGTAGGTGGACTTTCTGTAAGTCTTGATAATACAAATGCTGATTCTGATGCAGTATTATCTGATAATGAATTGAATATTATAAAAACCTCATCATATGTAGAAAAAGCTATGCCTTTGATTTTTCAGACCGCAACTGTTAATTCTCGTGGAGAAAATACGCAGGCACTTCTATGGGGAATTGACCAAAACGCTAAAGAAGTTATATCTCTTAAATTAATGTATGGACGATTTATAAACAAAGGAGATATTGCTACTAATGCAAGAGTTTGTCTTGTAGATGAAAGCTTTGCTAAAGAAAATTTTGGTTATAGTAATATAGTTGGCAGAAAAATTACAGCTTTGTGCTCTGGCAATTATGAAAATTTTGAAGTTATAGGGGTGATAAAAACTGGTAGCGGACTTTTACAAAATATGATGGGAAACTATATTCCTACATTTATGTATCTATCATATACCACTATGCAAGAATTATATGCTATGAGTGATTTTCACCGTATAGCAGTAAAGATAAGTGATGGTGCTGAACCAGATATAGTTGGTGAAAAGCTTGTAAAAGCTCTTTCTACAGAAACGGGTTTTCAGAATAGTTATATAGTTGAAAGTATGGCTAAACAAAAAGAAGGTCTATCTCAGCTTATGAATATTGTTACTATGATTTTATCGGCAGTTGGAGGGGTTTCTTTATTTGTGGCAAGTCTTAGTATTATGAATGTTATGCTTGTATCAGTTGGAGAAAAAAAGCGTGAAATAGGTATTAAAAAAGCCATAGGAGCATGCAGAGGAGATATTCTTAAGGAATTTTTAATAGAGGCTTTTATACTTACAATGTCAGGTAGTATTCTTGGTGTAATTTTAGGCATTGTAATATCCTTTATTGGAGCATTTATGCTTGGGATATCCATTATTATTAGATATGATATTATTGCATTTACAGTCATATTCGCTCTATTTACAGGTATAGTTTTTGGTATATATCCAGCGAATAAAGCTTCTAAATTAAAGCCAGTAGATGCACTTAGAGGCGAATAGACTTTATAAAGGCTTATTATACAAATATGTAAGTGAAAAATATCAAATCCCATAACCTACATTATCAACAACAATTATAATGTGTATTATGGGATTTTTTGCTATAAAAGCTGTATTTAAATCTTCCGAAGGATTGCTTTTCTGTGCTATTGCAAGGACATGGAAACCTTTTATCATTCAGCTTATCTATGTTTCAAAATCTGACTGCGAATTTCCTCTGTCAACGGCTCAATATTTCCACCATATTCGGCAAAGGTACATATAGATAGCATTTCTTCAACAGCACCTTTTGTTACCAATTAAAGGAGAAATGTTAAGTATTGTAAATTCTTCTGTACCGAATATTTCCCTCGGCGTCATCAAAGTGTGTGATTGAGTACGGACCGTTGGGATATTTCGAGCAATAAAGACTTCGGCGGGAGAGCAAACTTGTAAGTTCCGTTATGGCAATACCGTAAAGCTGCTTATGGAAAATATGGTCGATACGCTCTTGCAAATCGGGTATTTTGTCCTCAAGACCTACAAGCAATCGCTTTGCAATTTCACACAAAAAAACGCCTGTTTTGCAAGCAGGGTCTAAAAATGTGGTATTTGGGTCTTGGAACAATTCCTGTGGCAAAAGGTCGAGTATTTGGTTTACTACCTCCGGCGGAGTGAAAACTTCGTTATTTGACAAATTTGCAAGGCAGGACAACACATCTGGCGTGTGTTGCGTTTTGTTTTTATAAACTCTATCAAAAAAACTTTCAGCCATTTTCCCATATCCTCCTGTAATTTATAGGCGGATATTCGCATATCGGCTCCGCCATATATTCGCCCGTAACGGGGTTTTGCGATAAATATTTGCTTGTATCGTCCTGCGTATAAAATAATGATTCTTGCCTTGGCTTTTTCTTTGGCTTTTCGCCTGCTTTGAGCAGAACATCAAGGCGAAAATCTCGTCTTTTCAGCTTTGTACTGAGCATTAAACTCCATTCGGGAAAAACGATAGGAACATCGGTATCTTGCTGATTTTCGTCATATGAAGCTCTGCAAAGACAGCGACAACTTGAAACAAGAATGAGAGCAGAACGGCAGAAAATCAAACTGTTGCAGGACGGTGAAGCTGATGAAACAGATATAATGCTTGCAAGGGCAAAGTACAGAGGTACTTCTCAAGAATATACAAGCTTTTCTAAAGCTATGGAATTGCCACAACAAAGGCAGAGAGTTACTGTTGACGGACTTGGAAATATTGGGGTTGGAAAGTGGAAAATACCTGTTGAAAAATCGAACAAGAGTGGTATAATAAAATTAAGAAAACTTGATTCCAAAAATCAAGTTTATAATCCGATGGATAAGAATAAGTATAATATAATGAAGTCAAAATTAGAACAGCATGGCTGTCCAGTTATAGCAGCACATGGCGATGATGAGCGATTTTTATTAGCTTTTGGAGCAGAAGCAATATCTGATGAATATGGCATTTTACATTTAGGTGATATTCCAAGTGCTTCTGCGTTTTTTGAGGAAATTATACATCATACACAGTTTAAAAAATATGGGGCTATTAAGCAAGATGATTATATTGAAAGAGCTGCAAGAGAAATAGCTGCGAATCGTAAATTATTAAAGCACGGTAAGGCATATGGTTTTACAAGTGATGATTTTAGCGATATTGAAACAAATTTAAACTATTGGGAACAAGATTTTAAAAGGAGAGTAGGTGCTTCATATGATGAAAGTAACATCAAAAGAGAAATATAATACTACTTTTGGAAAAGCATATATTTTAAACGGGGTTCATGATATCAAAGTAGGTCAAACAATTATTATTGATAATGAACAGCATAAAATAAAGCGTATACTGCTTCCTTCACGACCTAATGAAAATAATGATTTAACAGTTTTTGTATGAGTTACTTAATAACCGCTCCTTGAGGGCGGTTTTTCTATGCTATATAATTAGAAAGGATTTAAAAATGAAAATTAAACATAAAAAGATAATGGTATGTGGGCTATCATTAGCTGTGTTTGTTGGTATGATTTGTGGTTGTACAGAGGCAGACAGAGCGAAAAGAAATGTTCAACAAGAAGCAGATAATTTTAATGTTGAGCGTAGACTTAGTGTTATTAATATGCGTTCTGATAAACCAATATTAGAATTGGCAGGCTATTTCTCATTATCTAACAATAGTAATAATGAACTTGAGGTTACTATTGAAGTTGAAAATGGAAAATACCTGTTGAAAAATCGAGCCAGAGTGGTATAATAGAATTAGAACGAATGCGTAGTTCTTCAGATTATGCAGTTCCGAAGATTTAGTGTCAAGCAGAGAGTTCAGAAGTAAATTTGATTCTATGGATACTGATAAACATATACAGCGTGAGTATTATCAAGCTGTCAAAGAAATGTTGACACATCGTTCAGGTAATAATGGAGAAGATTTATTATATTATAATACTGTAACTAACAAATGGTATAAGTCTACTACAGGACCGGCAGCAGGTACTCCTGATTATACAAAAGAAATCTTACAAGCCTTGAGAGAATCAAATCCAAACGAAATAGTTCTTTTCATAATCATCCACTTGGTATGCCGCCAAGTGATGGTGATTTAAATGCAGCACTTGCTAATGGCTATAAAAAGGGGTATACTATAGGCCATAATGGAGTTATTTTGAATATACTCCACCAAAATATAAAATTCCTGAATCCGCCTATATGATTAATGTAGAAAGATTTAAAAAGCAAGGAATGGATGAATTCGAAGCACAATTAGCAACACTAAATGAATTAAAAAAATTATACGGTTTTAGTTTTAGAGAGGTGGAATAAAATGGATAAAAAATATAATTTACAAGAATCTGATTATGATTCTGCAAAAGCTCAAAAACTTTACGGAGATAAAACAGTAGAAGAACTTGATGAAGAATGGGAAAAATTCAAAAGAAAATTTAAAACAGAACATAATGATTAAACCGCTCCTTGAGGGCGGTTTTTCTATGCCCGAAAGTAGGTGATTTATTTGTTTGAATTTTATTTAGGCTTAAAGATAAAGCTATTGCTTCAAAGATAGATAATGACGCAATGGACGCTCTTCTTACAGCTCCGCTTGGCTTTGACGGCTCATCGAAGGTTATTTCATATGCTCAGATAGTAGATGCCATTGACCTATTTAATGAAGAAGTTAATACCGAAAAGGTAATGTTTGTCGCTCCTGCCCAGGTTACTGTACTTAGAAAGGATAATGATTTCATCTCTGCCGATAAGTATACAGGCAATGTTATTATGACAGGAGAAATTGGAAAGATTGCCAATACAAGAATAGTTCCGTCAAAGAAAGTTCCTTTATATTCAGAATGGTATAAGTTTGATAGTGCAGGAACAGCAACAACAAATTCAAATATTGCCGAAGTTCAGGAAACACTTCCTAATGCTAAGGTAGGCGATAAGGTCACAAAGATTACTACACCTTGCTATTTTAATCCGATTGTTAAGTTGAATCAGGATAACGAAACAGAGGACGAAACTGCAGCACTTACAGTTTATCTGAAGCGTAATGTAAATATTGAAACAGAGCGTAAAACTCTCGCAAGAAAGACAATTATTTCTGCAGATGAACACTATATTGCTGCACTTAGCGATGAATCAAAGGTTGTCATTGCCCGGAATTTTTGGCTTTGTTCTCTGCCTCGTCAGTGCAGTGCTGGGATATATTGTATTGTGGTATATAAGCTTTATAGTTCAGACCTTGGCTTTCTGGCTGTTTAATGTCTGGGGATTGATTACATAGTAAATATTTTCTCGGGTGCTTTACTTCCGCTTTGGTTTATGCCACAACCTGTTCTGAATATTATTAAGTTCACACCGTTTGATTCTATTTTCTTCACACCTGTTCATCTGTATCTCGGACAACTGCAGGGTTATGAAATACTGTTGAATTTTGGTAGGCAGGTTTTGTGGATAGCAATACTTTATTTTATCGGCGAGCTTTTGTGGAATAAAGGAATCAAAAGACTTATAGTGCAGGGAGGTTAAGTTATGGAAGATATAGTTTCTCTGTTTTTTGCTTATGCAAAATTAGGTATAAAAACACGCTTTCAATATAAGCTTGACTCCGTAGTTTCGTCTTTTGCCGTGTTTTTCAGAGAAGCGGCAGGAATTATTGCAATATATTTTTCTTTGCTTAAATTTGATACAATCAATAACTGGAATATCAACGAGCTTATGTTTCTGTTTAGCCTGATTTTTATTACATATGGAATTTTTATTGTCTTTTTTATGGCTTTGCGGGACTTTTCCGACTGGATAAAGCACGGTGATATAGACAGAGTAATGGTAAGACCTCGTGGAATACTCACTCAACTTGTGCTGTGCGGTGCAGACTGGCTTGCAGCACTCGGTCACGGAACATTGGGCATTACACTTTTTATTTTGTCAGCCAATAATGTGGGTGTGGAATGGAACGCTGCGACTATTCTGTACTATGTTATTTCAATTGCAAGCGGTGTCCTTATACAAGGTGCAGTTTTTCTGTTTTTCTTAGCAATCAGCATTTATTTTATAGAAACACAGAACTTAAAAGAAATTATGTACTGGAATCTGAGAAAATTTGCTGGTTATCCCATTAGCATTTATAATAAGTTTATACAATCACTTCTTATATTTGTAGTGCCGTTTGCATTTGTGAATTACTTTCTGGCACAGTTCTTGCTGCGCAAGCCTGATATGTCGACGTATCCCGAATGGTTTATGTATATTTCACCGTTTATAGGAATCATACCTTATATCATCGCTTACTTTTTCTGGAAGTTCAGTATGAGGTATTATAAAAGTACCGGTAATTAAGGTTTATTGCAAAATATAAAATGGCAGACGCATAACATTAGTAAGTTTCAATTTAGCGATTATAGCTAAACTGAAGTGCGATGATTTGTACAATACAAACTACAAAATCGTCATCTTATGTTATGCGTCTGCCAACTTAATTTTTGCTCAAAAACAAGAAAAAGCCCGATTTAATCGGACTTTTCAGGGTGGTGCGAGTGTTCTTAACCAACCTAAAATTTCACACTTAAAATCCGGCTGAAGGCTCACATATTTCCCCGTACATTTGCCGACGTTGCGTCTCTTTGATATGATGATAGCACAAGATTTTAAGGAGGTCAAGATAATATGGAAAAGTACAAATATAACGAAAGCAACGGGCTATGGTATGAGCTACAGGGCAACTATTACTTGCCGTGTCTGAAACTACCGGAGGAAGAACAGGTGCATATCGGTATATGGGGGCAGCGGCACTTGAATTATCTGCGAGAAAATAAGCGGGTTCTTATCTCTGGCTTGCAGCTCAGTGGCAAATTGAATAGTTACCTTGCTGATATTGACAAACAGGCAGAAGAAATGTGTTCCCGGCTGGTTAAGCAGATGGCAGAGCGTGAGGGTATAACAGAACAGCTCAAGGCAGAGAATCAAATGGAATGGGTTCGCCAAATGAATAACATACGAATCAGAGCAAACGAAATCGTATTATGTGAGCTTATATATAATGCATAGATGAACTTGGGGATGGTTTGACTGCCGTCCCATTATTATTGTTTATTCTGCGTAAAATAATTTATAAATAAAATGCAGTTGTCGCTGTTTCAAATGCAGGCATTTTTAATCGAACATTACACCCGGATTGAGTTGCGCCGGGGAGCGCCAGAGAATACCGAACTCAAACAAGAACTGCGCTTTTAAATTCCATTTTTCCAGACAGAAATTCATCTGTTTGGCTTTATCTATTTTTTCCTCCACCTTGTCAATCACCGCGAGGTATTCCTCCGTTTTTTCAACGGGATCGTTTTTTATGAATCCCCGGCGGTTTTCCTGTGCTGAGAAAAGCAATTCGCGAATCCTTTCATCCGGCAGACTGCCGGACACGATTGCGACAAGGTCGGAGCAATCGTCAGGTTCATAATAATTTCTTGCTTTGACCGCCAAATAAAAACAGTTTTCAAACCCTTCCATGTCCTCACTGTCATATTCTCTGAGTTTCATAAGCTCTGTATGAGCTTGAAGCAGCGGTGTGTAATATTTCACGGACATTCCCGCACGGCACATTTTGTCATAACATTCGGTAAGATACCAAAGCGTCGGAATGATCTCTTCCAGCGTTTCTATATCGTGATCACGGGGAGTAAGCGCAATTTGCGCCATTTCCGAAAGATAAGGGCTGTCTTTATAGGTGGGCGCTGCGTGGCTGTGCTCCTTATGGCCTTCAATAATGTCGTGAAGCTTTACGATTCTGTTTAATTCCTGTATGGAAATGGGCATAGTATACCTCCCGTTTATAGGTCTATTCTATCATAGCCTTGATAAATCCGATGATATTCTGGGCGGCGTTATAGCGAAGCATACCTATACCAAAGGAAAATTCGTCAAGGCGTTCTTTTGAAAATGGAAACAGCAGCTTGACCGAGTAGTAGGGTTCGTCCGCTCGGTCGGCTATTATTTTTCGCAGTTCGTCCTCGTCCCGCGCAATCAGTCCGTTTTTATAGAAATAGTTGATTTTATTGGGAACGCATTTCGGATAAAGCTCGGTATCAAAGCAGTGATCGGCGGCAATGTCGGCATCGCACAGATTAAAATAATCATAAGCCGCTCCGCCGAAACGGGAATCCCAGGCTGCATCGGTATGGGCGGTTACACCTTTTATACGGGTGATGTTCCAGGAATGAGGCTCCCGCCGCCCGTCTTCGTGCAAAGCCTCTCCTACAACCACAATTGAGGCTATTCCAAGTCTGTCGCACAACAGTTTATATGCCTTGGCGAATCCTTCGCAGACGCACCGATCGCGGAGCAATGCACCGACCACCGAAAAGCAGTCGCTGTCAAATGGCTCCTCGGCCGTATGGATGGAATACAGAAAATTATGCACACTGAGCTGCTTGGCAAGCGGACTCATATCCGGCTTTATGCGGTTTTTTATAAATAGATCTACTTTCCTTTCTACCTCTGCCCATAGCTGTTCGGCTTCTTCCTTCGTGTAATCGTACTGAAAAATCAACTGAATATACATTGGCGTTTGCTTGACGATTACCCGATGTCGATTGAGATAGAAGAAAACCGGATTGTCAAACAGTACGGCGGTCATAATCTTCCCCGTGTCTACCGTAAACGCTTTGCCCATACCGGCGTGAAGTGATAACGCCGGTTCAAAGCGAAGAAGCGCTTCGCATATCCGATCATATAGATTTTTCTCACCGTCCGTCAGACGGGAATAATAAAACTTGGAGCCGTTATCGTTCATTTCAAACCTCGCCTTATTTTTATTCTGTTATTTCCTGTACACCGATTCGCTCTTACAGACAAGGTCTGTGTTGACGAGAATGCCCACCGACATATCATCACCGCTGCCTTTTTCGGAAAGAGTCGGCAGATACTCCTTTAATTGTGCTATGGCTGTTTCCTCATCCGTCTCCGCAAAAGATTTTAGCGTCACGCGGTAAAAATCATACAGCCTTTCATCCCCGGCAAAGCAATCGTCAATTCCGTCGCTACCGATAAATACAGCGGCGGGCAAGGTGCGGCTGAAGCAAAACCGAAATTCTTTGGCAGCATTTTCGTCGCAAAGAGAGGTGGTAACATTCAAAAAACATTCCTCGTCCCACGGAATCGGCTGTGTAAATTCACCGGTTTCCGATACGGCCACGCACTTTCCATCGCCGATTTGCAGTCCCAGCCAGAAGTTTTCTGCCAATACTGCGCCGATAAGCGTTGTGCCGTATGCGGCTTGCAGCCGTTCTCCTGCCTCATATCTGCGCCGTGCCTTTTCTGATACGCCGCTTAGCTCATCTTCATCAAAAGGATGTTGCCTCATATCCTGCTCGACAAGGCTGTTCCAACGAGCGATTATGCTTTTGATCAGTTGTTCCATTCGGGATTGCCGTTGCTTTTCCGTAGCCGCCGCAGAAAGCGCCGCTATTAGATCGGGATTTTCCATACAGTCCATAAAGGCAACGGCTGCCAATTTGCTCCCTCTGTCGGAGCGGAAATAATCTGCGCCGCCATGACCGTCGCACACAACAACAAGGCGGCATTCCGTCTTTTCACAGCTTTGCGAACAGTCCTGACAGACCGTGCCGTTTTTGATATGCGAGGCGCCGATGACTGTCAAATGGAAAGCCCGATAGTCCGTCACCATTCCAGATCACCGTCGTCATCCGGCTCGGCGGCCTTGACCTCGTTTATTTTGTCGATCATTTCGTCCTGCTTGTTTGCAGCCTCGTCCACGCCGCCTTTGCCGACGCCGCTGGACTTTGATCCGATTTGGGATGCAGTAACCGAAACGAAACGAATCATTTTGGTGAGCGCTTCCGGCGTATGCACGGTAAGCACCGCTTCTTTATTACCTGTGAATTCGGCAAGTACATCACGGTTCGCATCCTCGCCGATGGCGACCGCTACCTTGATGGCCTTTTTGAACCAGTTATTCTCTTTGAGCTTTGCGAGGGATGATGCATATTCATCGGTCGGCTCGCCGTCTGACAGCAGAAAAATAGCGGGTGCAAAGGAACCGGCCACATCGCCCATAAAGGCTTTACGGGACAGTTTTTCGTTGAGTTGCTTGCAAGCCTCACCGAAATCGGTCAGTCCGTCCGCCGTCAGAAAGCTCCATGTAAAGTCCTCCGCGTCCATCGGCGCAGGCGTGATCCATCTTGTGCCGCTTGAAAATTCCAGCACAGCGATTTTGATTGCCGCGTCGGCATTTTCGCCGGATATTTTCCGTATTTCGGGAATGACTTCTTCAATTGCAGAGTTAAGTGTCCCCATTTTTGCTCCGTCCATACTGCCTGATGCATCAACAATAAAGAAAAGGGTCATGGTTCTGCGGGAAACCTCCACCGCACCTTCATATATATTTGCCATTTTAAAAGCCTCCTTATTCGACGGTCGCGATACAGTTCGGGAAATGAATCTGTTTTGTTTTTGTTGCGACCAGTACCTCGTTTTTGCCGATTGTTTTTACATTGCCGTCCTTGGTTTCGGCCTGCCAAGCCTCATCGCTGAGATTGCGAAGCCCCCATATGGCCGGATTTTTAGGATTGCGTATAACCTCGCCGACAATTTCTCTGAAATCATCGCTGTCCCGGTCGGTGTGGCACCGATAGAGCTTCATGCCGGGGAACAAGGCAACCTTGTAGCGGTTCTGCGATAATAACACAGGCGGTCTCGGAATTTTCAGGCCGCAATTTATACATAATCTGTCGCCGTCAAGATTCAGGAATGTTTCCCCACCGCAGGGACATTTCACGATGCAGTCCCGAAGCTGTGTAAAGACGATTTGCCAATCGTTATCGGTAGGGCGGGGCTCCTGCCCGTTCATAGAGTTCTTGGAAAATGCTTTCAAGAACTGCTCACGAATGAATTTCGGATACACCGGCCAAAAGCGCAGGGCGTTTGCATGGATGCCGTGTACCGGGCGGTTGGAATCATCCGCTTTATCATAAATAAATACCGGCTCTTTGCCATAAAATTTCAGCTCCAATTCCTCTGTCAGGCAAGGGTGCTCCACCACACGCTTCCCCTCCAGCGGGTGATCGAGAAACAAAAGGCGGAACAGCACAACCGCCAGAGAAAATCGGTCGCTCATGACATCCGGGCGCTTGATATTCCGCACCACCTCCGGCGCCATATACCGTGCTTTCCCGGCAATGCCGAGGCTCTCTCCGTAGGGTGCCACATTGTCGTTGTCGCAGATGAGTGCCTCGCCGGTTTCGGGATCAAGAAAGAAGTTTCCGTCGTTCATATCCTGATAGGAAAAGCCTTTTCGGTGCAGCTCCCGAAAACCGTTGGTGATATTCAGCGCCGCATTAGCCGCCGCCGACAGAGAGGAAAAATGCACCTTTGCCAGCAGAAAATCCGAAAACTCCCTGTAATTTGACGGGCGCAGCTTCATGACATAGCCAAAGCTGCCGTCCCTTTCCTTTGTCAGAAATTCGGGCCACAGAAAGGCGGGGGAGGGCGCACCCTGCCGGATATTGTTTTCAAGATTCTGATAAAATCGGCGGGGATTCTGCAAGGCGCCTTTATGATACCATTTCAGCGCATATTCTTTTCCGCCGATACGCACACGGTATACCGTGCCTTGCCCGCCCTCGCCGAGTTTTTCAATCACCTCTGCAGACTGCCCGTTTTGCAGCGGGATCCTGCTGCCTTTTGTAAAATACCGTTCCATATACAAACTCCCTTTTATGAACGGTCAATGCCGAAGCGAATACCGTTAATGCGATCCCTGCCCTCGCCGAAGAAGAAATAGGCGTAGCCGTCGATATTGTCGAGAAAGCCGGTGCTTTCTGCCAGCGGATCGAATTGCAGCAGCAGTTCCTCGTCCGTTTCATAGCAGGAGGACGGAATACCGAACAAACGGGTTCCGTCAAAATCTTCATCGGCAGGCTCAAAGCTCATGAGCCAATCCTCGTTCAAATGAGCAAACTGCACTTCCGCTTCGTTGAAATCATCCACAACGACATTCGGCTCGCCGTCATAATAATACGCCATCGCCTGATAGGGATACATCTCAATATCGAGGAAAAGATAAAGATAGCCCGTATGCGGCAGCTTGTTTTCCGTGTCAAGCTCTGCGATATCCGAAAGCCGTATCTGCCCAAAGAAAATAATGTCCTCGGAAAACATTTCCAGCCACCCATCGGGAAGTACCGGCGCACCGAAAAACTTACTGGTACAGGGGTCGTGATTTCCATCCGCCTTTTTTATTTTAATTCCGATCGCATTCATAGCCATACCTCCTAAATCAGTTTAAATTCATAGAAATACCCGCCGTCAAAGGAGCGCGGCCGATAGGTTATTTCTTCACCCTTGTTTATTGTCCATGTTTTGTTATATTTCGGATCGGCGCAGTGTACCGAAAGGCTGATACTGTTTTCTGTTACCTCGTCTACGGTAAAATGCCGCTTGCCTTTTCCGAAATTGGGGATCTCCCCGACTTCACAGGGGAAACATAAATCGGCGGTAACTCTTTCACGGTAGCCTCCCGCCATTCGGTTAATGCCCCACGCCGTTTCCTTGATTTTCAGTTTCATTTTATTTGCGCCTCCTTTAGTCCCGTCCCTCGCCGGAAAGCCACAGATAATGCGCCGCTTTTTTACCGTCCGGCTGAATGTGTAAAAGACCTTCGGTGTATATCTCATAAAGCCTTATCATAGCCGAGCGCACGCCCTGTTCTGCGGCTTCGGTGTAGAGGAGAATTGCCGCGTCAATATCCCTGTCCGTGCCAAAGCCGTTTTCATACAAATGCGCCGTCTGATACATTGCCGAGCCGTCGCCCGCATCTGCCGCACGGGAAGCCCACAAAAACGCTTCACGGTCGTCACGGGTTTCGGGGTAGCCGAGATGATACGCCATACTCAGAGCGTTCATCGCGTCGGTATCGCCCGCTTCGGCGGCAAGACGATACCACGCCATCTGTTTTTTGTGCTGTTCCCTGATTTTTCTCTTTGGCTGTTTTTCGGAATATTCCAAATTCCGAAGCTGTGCCGCCTGCTGCCAAAACGGGATATCTGTGTTTGCAAGCTCCGAATCGGCAAGGCCGATAATCGCCTGAACACTTCCGCCGTCGGCGGCACGGCGAAGATACTGTCTTGCCAGTTCTTTATTGTAAAAGCCGCCGTTTTTGTCAAGATAAACCGCTGCCACGCTCAGCAGAGCGTCAACCTGCCCCGCTTCAATGGCTTTGTTAAACCACCCGGCGGCACCGGTTTCATCATTTTCCTTTTTGCATAACTGTGCCATCTGCCAAAGGGCGTCAATGTTGCCTTTGTCGATCTGCTCCTGCAAAATTTCACGGATCGGGCGGAGGTCAAAGCCGTCTGCAAGCCGCGCTTTTGCCTTTTCATCTCCGAGCCCTGCCGCCTTTTCGCACATTTCCTTGGCTTCGGCGGCTTGCACCTCGTATACGCCGCTGTCGTGTAAATGACATAACGCAAAGCAGGCGCGGGCGTTGTCCTTCTTCGCCGCTGCACGCAGAAGCGTGAGGGCTTCCTGCAAATCCTTTGCGCAGCCGTACTGACCGTATACACGGGCAAGGGCTAAATCAACCATGGCGTCGGGATTACCCATATCGGCGGCTCGATTCAATGGTGCGAACACCTCGTTCCACTCGCCGCTTTCCATAAATGCAAGCGCCTTTTCATAACACCGTTTGCCTTCAATCGCCATTTTGCGGCGACATTCGTCTTCACGCTCCTGTACGCTCTTGCTTGTCGATACGCCCTCATAGCAGCGTACCGCCTCCGGCCAGTCCTCATATAATTCGGCAAGAAATCCCTTTCGTACCAGCACATCGAAGTTATATCCGTTAAAGCTCCCGGCGACGATCAGATGATGCAGTCCGCATTGTATTTCCGCAAGTTCGAGAACCGAAAAATAACAGCCTGCAAAGCTCGCGTCGGCTTCGTTTCCCAGCGGAAAATCGCCGTCGAACGATGCGTCCATATCGTCCATGATCTTTGCCATCTCAATATAATACATATCATCGTGCGACGATGAGGGCGGCTCCGGCCTATTTCGCTCGGTAATGAGCTCACCGGCTTTTTCGGCGCGTTTTGAGAGCCTTTGTGCCAAATCCTCCGCACCCGGAAACTCCGCCGCAATGGCAGCATATTCCTTTAGCCATTCCTGCAATTTTGCCGTGGGTTCTTCTCTGTATTTTATTCCAAGCACCGTTTCGGGTTTCATATGCGCTCCTCCTTTACACCACAATGATAGCACATCATGTAGATCGTTTGGTCGCCGCCGCAGCGACATTTATTTTCCGTTTTTTACGGCTTCGATGCGGGCCTTCCATACAGCCGCATATTCATCTCCGAGCGCTTCGGACTTTTCGGCATATTCTTCTGCTTTCTCGATATTAGGCTCAAATCCGTATCCGTACAAATACGCAAAAATGAGATATACAACAGCGTATTTATAAGCCTTATGATCAGCCTGCATATTTAATGCGGTATCATTTGCCTGCCGATTAAAATCAGGCTTTTGCTTCAACAGCCTTTCAACGAGCTGCAGGGTTTCTTCATCAAAATCCCCTTTGTAAACTGAAGCCCAAACAGCGCCGAAAATCCGTTCCACAGCAGATGTTTCCAGCTTTTCGATACCTAACCCATATAGTTCTCCAAAACAATAATGCAGAGCTATTCGTCCGATGCTTTTGTCGTATTCGTTTTTTCTTATCCTTTTATACGCTTTTTCCAAAACCGATTTTGAAGCGGTTCCTTCAATCAGTGTTTCCATTGCTTCATCGTATGACATTATTCCAAACAGTCCCATAATAGATTTCTCCTTTCAGTCTGTATTTACTCTACAATTTTATATTTCGAATAATTCGGTAATTTGTCCATAGAGTATTTATAGTATTGCACCTTATAGAGGAGTCTTTCTTCGCCGCTTTCATCAAGGGCGTTGACGCGGTTGCCGTCCCCGGAGCAGCTTAAAGATACGCCGTCCTTTTTCAGGACATAATACTCCGAATTGATGCCGTATTCGCCGCCCGATACCTTTTCGGTAAGAGGTTTTAATACCACAGCCGGATTAAACGCCTCCAATTTTTCGATATGTTTGCCGAAAAACTCCGAGCCTTCCATATAGACCTTGCAGTGATCATCATCAATGAGTGCCCGTTTGCCGTTTATATCCGTGAGATAAAACTCGCCCTCAAGCCCCGTGCCAAAATCATAACCGCTGAAATAGTAGTTGAGCACTGTTTTGCCGTCTACGGTAAAATTTGAGGCAGAGGCAAAGCCTTTTGACGAGCCGAAAAGGTTAGATACAAAGCCCTCTTTCTTTGGAGAAACGTTCAATTGGTAGATTTCATATGTATTGCTTCCCGAAAGTGCGGTGCTTATGACATTCGAACCGTCACCCGATTCCGTCTGCGTAATTTCAAACGGTGCAAGCAGGTTGCTTTCATTTTTAGAATAGGAATAATACTTTATTCCCACAAACACTCCCGCCACTAAAAGGATCAGGATTATAATAGTTCGCCAAAAGCTGCGCTTGACCTGTTTTGGAGTATAGACAGTTTGTGTACCGTTGGCATAGGTCTTTACCGTATTACCGTATTCATCGGAAGACAGGGTATATCCCGGTTGTGAAGGTGCCTGAGATCTGCCTGCCGTTTTGTTTTCCCTGCTTCCGCTGCGTTGAGATGCCATTTGCTGTTGACAGTTTAAGCAAACTGCTCCAATTACATCTCCGGGCATAGGCATCCCACACCTTGCACATCGTCCCATAAATTAAATCTCTCCTTTTGAATAAATTTTGATCTTCACCGTTTCCGCCTCCGGTCGATTATCGGGAGCGGTAGCGGTATATTGTCTTGTTGTTTCATACGGCACATCGGTAATGCTTACAAAAATCTCGCCGCCGAGGTCTGCTGTATCTTTGCTGATTTTTAAGCGCTTATATCGGCAAAGCGGGTATTCGAGACGGCTTAAATCGTATTCACCGTCCTGAAAGGCAAATTCCGCCTTTGCCTTTCGGACAAATCCGCCGCCCTCAGCCGTCATTTCGATGCAGATCACGCGTTGAAACAGGTCCGCTAAATCCGGCTCTGTCGCGACCGTTATGCCGCAGTCAAGGCAGATTGTTTTTTCTTTTCTGCGGTCAAAGGGATTGCCGTAGTCTCCTCCAGTTGTTTGCAAACGGGATGAGCCACAATAGGGGCAGGTCAACATCCGCTACCACCTTCTTTCTTTAACTCATCGAGCAGGTCAAAGAGTGCGTCGATTTTGTATTTATTCTCACAGTTTTTCTGCCAGCGGAGTGTCTGCTCATCCTCTTCGCCGCACATCAGCTTGTTTGCCATAGCGTCGCCGTAGCCGGAATGACTCGCCTCCCAATATGCGTCCGAGAGGCTTTTCAGCTTCTCCTCTAATGTCATTGAGTCGTTTACAAGATAGGAAAGCTCTTTTTCAAGCTCTTCGATTCGTTCAAGTTTATCATTTAACATTACAATACCTCCGTTATATCTGATTGTTTATAGAAAATTCATTTTTTCGAAAATAATCGCTCTTGCCTGTTCGTCAAGTTCTGGCGGCAACTCATCTGCAAAGAAGTCCTCTTTTGTGTCATCAAATTTCATTAAATTCGGCTTGCGTGGAACAACCAACAGATACCTTCTGTCATTGAGCTCGGTTTTGGCGGCTTCCATATCGGGCAGAGCCTGCTTATAACAATACTTTGCATATGCCAGATTTTTTTCAAAAAACATACCGTGCTCATACATTATGGCAATTAAGTACCAGCATTTCGTATGCCCTGATTCCAAGCCCCTTAAAGCCCAATAGGCCGCAAGACGGTAATTGATAGGTATCTTATCTGTGCCAAAAAGATAGATTCCCGAAAGCGGAAACATGGAATCAATTATGTCGTCGTGTGCCGCTCTTAATAAATAGGGAAAAGCCCGGTCGATGTCAGGAGCCAGCCCGTCAACATGTCCGTTATAATATAACTCACCGATGTTACTTGCTGCCAGGTCATTTCCTGCCGCTCTTGCTTTTTCAAACCATTCAAGCGCTTTGTTTACATTCATTTTGGCGCCGTCTCCCAATTCATATATCAAACCGAGATAGTACATAGCATCCGCATTGCCCGCCTCCGCCGATTTTGAGAAATATTCAAATGCTTTTGTTGTATCAACATCAATCATCTTCATTCCTTCGTTAAATAATTCAATATCGTTCATGCTAATTAACTCCTTTTAAATTTATATGCACTATATTATTCTTTATACAGGGCTTATTTTGCCGTTTGCCTCTCGTATCAGCCTTCTTGCCTCGTAGTCGGAGTAGCCCATAGCCCGAAGCTCTTCATAGCTGTAGCCGGAATGACTCGCATCCCAATATGCATTCGAGAGGCTTTTCAGCTTCTCCTCTAATGTCATTGAATCGTTTACAAGATAGGAAAGCATTTCTTCCAGTTCTTTGATTCGATTGCGTTTTTCGTCTGTCATTTTTGTACCTCCTTATATGGCAGTCATTCTGCCGTTTGTCTCTCGTATCAGCTTTCTTGCCTCGTAGTCGGAGTAGCCCATAGACCTAAGATCTTCATAGCTATAACTTGGAGGTTCCATTTTTTTGGCAACAAGCAGTATAACGGCAACAGCGGCAAGCCACACAATAAAGATTGCGGCGGGCGCTATGCTGAATACAAGCACGGTTGAGAGCGCCGCCATCATCAGGCAGCGCAGCGGTGCCGTGCCGTCCTTTGTCAGACAGAATTGTGCGACCATACCCAGCTTTTTACCAAAGGCAGTCTTAACACAAAGGATTCCGCCGAGCAGCATCGCCATAAGGAAGCACGCCTCAATGCCGAACATATTGTTAAAAATCGGACTTGCACCCTCCATCGATGTGTCCCCACCTCCGGTAGCGGCGCTGAGTATAATGGGCATAGTTACAAAGGCTCCGCGCATAATGTCGTAGCCGCCGAAAATACAGGCAAGCACTTTGGCAAGCCCCGGCTTAATAAAGCAATATTTCGCACTGTAAACCGAAAACAGCGGCAGGAAAACGAAGATAAAGACGACGCCGAACAGCGTACTGCCGAAAGTCTTGATTTGCATGATAACCGTACCAAACGCCGAGGCTTCATCCTTCGGCACGATCCAAAGGGCAAACATCAGCGCAAAATTCAAAATGATAGCGAGAACAGAAAGAATTTTTCCTATCACGCCGAAAAAGCCTTCCAGCCCGAAGCGGTCGATAAACTGCAGTGCCCCGAAGGCGGGGATCAGCACACAGAGCTTGTCGTAGGTGTCGAGGTCATCATAATCGCCGACATTCTCGCTGATGCAGAATATGTAGGATAGGATAAGCAACACAGCCGTGACGATCCACCAAACGCTGATCCCGCTGATAAATCCCAATACGACAAAACCGATAAACCAGACTGCACCGAGGATTCGGCTCTGACAGGCGGCATAGCCCACCACAAAGCCGGGAACCAGCATCAGGCTGAACAGCCCTCCCACGGCATTCCACACATCGGCGTACATATATGCACCCATGAAATTTTCGGGAAGGAGATAGATTCCTCCTGCCGCAAGCATCAGCACTACCATAAACGCTGTGCCGAATAATAGTGTAATGACTTTTTTGAACATACCCATCCTCCTTCTGATTACGGTATATAATTGCCTGCCCTTAAAGCAGCAGCTTTTTTTGCATTTCTCCTTCGATAAAGTAAATTTATGATAAACACGGCGATGATTGACACTATTCGGTACACCACAATGCCTGTTATCATTCCGTAAAACAGGCGGACAACGCCGTTATAATCCGTCAGCCCCACCAAGGCAAGCTCCACAGGCTCAGAATCGGGCAGCATTTTCACCGACTGTCCGGTGATATCCTTTACCACAATCTCCTGACCTTCAGAAAACGGAGGTGCGGCGTAAAAATATAACCCAAGCACCAACGCAATAAACAGTCCCGTTACAATAAGGTAAATTTTCAGCGGCCGCCAGCGGCGCTTTGCGTTGCGCTCATACCGGGCAATCGCCGCTGCTGTCGGCTGTGCGGGAGCGGCATATGTATGCGAGAACGGAACGCCTGCCGTATTGCTCTCGGGCGACGCGTAGGCTTCCTCCGGCTGAACGGAGGCGTTTTCATAGGCTGCTTTCAGCACATCCACCTGCGGCCACCTTTCAAACACCGCATACAGCATCAAATAGTGCATCGTGACGACCGCCATTTTTTCATGCTCATTAAGCGTTTGGAACAGGCGCGTAAGATGTTCGGTAAACGCCGTTATCTGCGGCGGCGACATGAGATTTCGCCCGATATTCGCATAACCGGGAACGGTCAGCTCAAGCGGCAGATCGTCGCACAGCCTGTTGATGTTTGACACATACAGCTTCAGTCTTTCAGACATACGCTCTCTGTCGGCAGAGCTTACGCTGTTCCAGCCGCCCGACACCGCCGAGCAGGCGATAAGCAGCGAAATATCCTGTATCGGGTAGCTTCCTCCGCCGTCATCGGAAAATCGGGATAAGCCTTCTGTGCAAAGTCGAAAGCACGCCGCCGCTGTTTCGATGGATTTGTCGATTCCTTCGGCGTATGTCTGCTCCGCCTGTTTTTTTAACTCGTCGCATATGCTCATAGGTTTTTCTCCTTAACGGTAGTTTTATGACTGTCACATATCCTTCGTTTCGGTTTCCATCGCTTTTCGTACCGAAAGTTTCTTCCCGGACAGTTCCCCCGCAAGATGCAAAATCTGCGGGATACGGTATAGGTTCTGCCGATCCTCCGCATCAAAATTCCGTCCCGTAATATCGGACAGTTTTTTGGTGCTTTCCGCAGAAAGTCGAGCGTGGCACTTTTTTAATTTATCCTGGTAAATGCCATCATGAACGCAGTCAAATGGCAAATCCGTCCAGCCGGACGCGCGCATAAACGCTTCAAAGCGCAAGGCCTCCTGTCTCAGAAGGAGATCCTCAAATGCCGGCAATGTTTCTTCCATAACAGAGAGGTCGCCTCCTCCATCATCAACAAGCTCAAGCCCCATCAGATACAGCTTATAGGGCAGAGAAACAGCATACGCGCCCGCGTAGTTTTTGTAATACTCCACCTGATTGTACAGACTTTTGAGCAGCGCAGGTGTATGTGTTTCGTTGATTTCGGTAATGCCTATACGCACGGCATTGACCGCAACCGCCAACCAATAGTCAAGTGAATCGGCAGTCAGGATATGTCCGTAGGTCTTCTCATAGCTGCCGAAGGGCAACAGTGCAAAGGAGCACAGCTTTTGCTCCGTATATCTCTGCCGGTCGGCGGAGATTTTCCAATCTGAAAGGCACAAATACGGCAGAAGCAGTTCCTCGGTTGCCGTTTTGTCCATCAGTATATGTATAAACGGTTTGTCGCCGTTCAGCCCGTAAAACCGCCGCAGATACAGTCCGGTGCGGATATTGCGCTTTTCCTCTCCCAGCGACACAATGATGTAATCGGGAGAGATACCGGACAGCACCTTCGGAAAGCTGTCGGTTTCCGTATCCGCGGTATAAAACTGTATGCTGAACCTTTCGGCAAGCTGCGGCGAGCTTTTGGCCAGCAATGCCTTTGCCCGGTCGCCGTCGCGGTCGATGACGTGAATCTCCGTCCGTATTTCGTCACCCAGCTGCCCGCACCAGGCAACGGTTCGCAGAATTTCCAGCCCGATATTTCCCGCGCCGACAAGCAGTACCGACAGTCTGTTTCCCGTCACGGCTTTATACAGCGGAAAGTCCCGCACAAGCTGCCGGGCGATAAGCTGTTCTTCGTTAATAAGCTGCACATGAAATTTTTCGTACAGATAATCAAAGATGACCGAAGCCGTTTCATCCTTGGTATAAAGCCACATATACAGAGTATCACTTGCCACATCGTTGTATTTTTCAAAGAGCCGCAGACCGTTTTCCAGATTGATACTGCCGTCAAAATTCAACAGATAATAATGGCGTTTGCGGCGAATGTTATGCCGGACAGAGGAAATATCCCCGGTCAGCACATACCCGCCGAGCTTTTTGATTCGGGATAGCAGTTCGGTGCTTTCATCCTCCGTACTGCCAGAAATCGCAAACAGAATCAGCGGTTTCCGTTCCTTTTCGGCAATATTCTCCGCAAGGCAGACGGTGCGTTCGTTTACAGCCGAGAATAAATAGGAATCCCGAAATACCGAACGAAGTCGGTAGATCAGCCTTGTGAACCGCTCCGAGAAGAAGGACAGCGTAATACCGACCGTAAACAGCGGAGCTAAAATGAACAGAAACAGCAGTACCGCCCGATAGACCGAAACAAAGCTTACCTGAACGGCGCCGATGCTTTCCAGTATTTCCACCGGATCGGCATTCATTAACATGGCGCACATGGCGTTGAACACCGACAGCCAAAAGGCATAGGGACTTCTGCCGCCGATGTAATACGGCAGCACCATCACCACCAGCGACAAAAACACGCCCACACCGAGGGTGCGGATAACGCTTTTCAAATTATTCCGTTTCCATACCGCGAGGAGAACACTGACCGCAACGATCAGGATTTCTACTGCGGCACACAGCTTTAATGCGGTTTCGGGCTGCATGGCGCACCTTCCTTTTTTGATGATATTCTTTTATTTGTACTGTTCAAACATTCCGTCAACAAATCTTCCGTGAAGCTCCTCCTCGTAGCGGTTGATTACCGTTGCCGGTCCATCCGGATGTTCGCGGAAGGTATCACAGAAAATAATGCTTCCGCCTTTCACTCCATAGGGGGTATACCTGCTTCGTTCGGTAGTTCCGATAACATACATGACGCCTCTGCCGTAGCAGACGGAATCCTTGCATTCGCCGACATAGTAGAGAAAGAAATCACAGTTTCCGGAGGGATCTTTTATCCCGCAAACGCTTTGGAAATGACCGCGCGGAATGATATCGCCGCGAAAATCGTTACTTGCCATGATGATTGGCATATCGGTTTCGGGAGAGGTATAGAGCCGAATTCCCGTCCCGTACGGCATATCATCCTTGAATTGTCCCTGGTAGCGATCACTCGGACATTCTGAGTCGTCGTCCGGAAAACGGTATTCACCGAAGCCCTCCTTTACGCGGTAAATCGTATTGCCGCGGCGTCTTTCAATGATCGGGCCACAATACTCTGATCCGTCTTTGTAAGCGGTCCAGCGCCCGGCAGAACTGCCGATCACTTTACCATCTGCCGCTTTATAACCGCTCCATTTGTTTCCCCGGTTATAAAGAAAAATCCCGTTTTCTTTGTCGTTTTCATACTCACCCACATACACCTCACCGCCGGACAATGTCATGCAGCCAAAGCCCTGAAAGCAGTCATCCTTCCACCAACCGAAATATTTTGACCCGCTTTCAAAGGTCTGCTCACCGTAGCCGCAGCGCTTGTCGTCCTTCCAAAGTCCCTTGTAGACCCTTCCGTTTCCTTCGTCCAGCATGCCGTAGCCCTCGTAGTTGTCCGCATGGAAGTAGCCCCGGTAGAACCTGCCGTCTGCAAAGAAATATGCGCCGAATCCCTCGCGCACGCCGCCGACCGCCGCGCCGCGGTAGGAATCCCCGTTTTGGTAACGGAGCAGCACGTTGTCTCCGGTATCGGATTCCTCCGTTTCGTCCCCGCCGTTATCGTCACTGTCCGACAGATACATTTTTCCGTCCGAGCCGGGCAGGTATCCTTTATCGAGGAGATCGCCAAACACATCATCGAAATATGCGAATTGGTCGTCGAAGCTGCCGTCATCGTTCGGCTTGAGCGGATCGTTGATATTGCCGTTTTCCTGTAGGCGGAGTATGGCGCAGAGCCATGTGCTGTCGTCGTCATCGTATTCACCGGATATTCTGAATAGATCAAGCAGCGGATCAAGGTAGTCGCCGTCCCTGGTGTACGTCCATAAATAGCAGGCGAGATTGGCAAGATACGGCGCAAGGTCCGTTCTTTCGTCGTAAACAAGGCTGTACATCGCCGCAAGGAGGTACTCCTTTTCGGTAAATCCGCGAATAAAGTCAATACGGAGCTCGATGCTCTCCGTGAGCTCGCCGCTCTCCACGCCGAGGATCTCGGCGATGATCTCCTTTGTTTCCGCATAGTCGCCGCCCGCAAATTCCTCATGGAATTCATCGACGAACGGCTCCATATACATACACGAATTGAGGAGATAGCGATCCAGCGGGTCGCGGAAAAGCTCCGGACGGAGGATTTTTTCGTGAAGCTCGCCGACCGAGGAAAACTCCTCCCATTCGAAGTCCTCTGCCGTATTGCTCTCGGGCGACTCGTAGGCTTCCTCCGGCTGAACTAAGGCGTTTTCATAGGCGTCTTTCAGCACATCCACCTGCGGCCATTGCTCAAACACCGCATACAGCATCAAATAGTGCATTGTGACGACCGCCATTTTTTCATGCTCGTCAAGCGTTTGGAACAGGCGCGTCAGATGTTCGGTAAACGCCGATATCTGCGGCGACGACATGAGATTCCGCCCGATATTCGCGAATCCCGGAACGGTCAGCGCAAGCGGCAGATCATCACACAGTTCGTTGACATTTGACACATACAGCTTCAGTCTTTCAGACATACGATCCCTGTCGGCAGAGCCTGTTCTGTTCCAGCCGCCCGACACCGCCGAGCAGGCGATGAGCAGCGAAATATCCTGTATCGGGTAGCTTCCTCCACCGTCATCGGGAAATCGGGATAACCCCTCGGCGCAAAGCCGAAAGCACGCCGCCGCTGTTTCAATCGATTTGTCAATTCCCTCGGCGTATGTTTGCTCCGCCTGTTTTTTTAATTCGTCACATATACTCATAGATTTTTCTCCAATATCACCGCCGTCATATCTAATTTGCTTATATTCGGTTTTGGCTTTTTGATTGCTCCGGATTACCGTAGAGCTTGTTTTCGGTGTTTCAAACGGCTCTTTGCTTATAATTTCATCTTCTTTGCAGGTTACTTTATACTTTTCTCCGTTAGCATAGGTGTATATTCCGTTGCCGTTCATCTCTCCGTTAACCCAATCGCCGTCATAACTATTGCCATTGGCAAAAGTCAACATTCCATGACCGTTTTCGTGTCCGTCCTTCCATTCACCGTCATAACGATCGCCATTGGCATAAGTCATCGTTCCATGACCGTTTTCGTTTCCGTCTTTCCATTCGCCGTCATAAACATCGCCATTTATATATTTCATTATGCCATGACCGTTTTCGTCTCCGTCCTTCCATTCACCGTCATAAACACCGACATTTATATATTTCCTTATGCCGTGACCGTTTTCGTTTCCGTCTTTCCACTCGCCGTCATAACTATTGCCATTGGCAAAAGTCAACATTCCATGACCGTTTTCATATCCCTCAGACCAGTGCCCCTCGTATCGGCTTTGGTTAGAATAAACTAAAACGCCAAAGCCGTCCATTTTATCATCTTTCCATCCTCCGTCATAACAGCTACCGTCCGGATGGCTTTGTTTTCCGTTCCCGTCTTTTTTGCCATCTTTCCACTCGCCTTCATAGAAAGATCCGTCAGACCATGTGTATTTGCCTTTGCCGTGATGTTTACCATTTAATATTTCACCCTCGTAAACATCGCCGCCGTCATATTCAACCCGTTTGAATTCCGCCTGCGGCGCCGATTTGTCGGAAGGATCCTTTGCAGAAGTAGGTACGGCGGTAGAAGTCGGATCCGTATTCGCTGTTGCATTCTTGCGGTCATTATCATCTGCTGTGCTGCCGTTGTGGGTTTCTTCCGGGAAAATCTTTTTCAGCGCGTATTTAACAAGCGCTCCGTCGGCGTCTGTGAAGCGCAGAAGATCAGCAAACTCGACAGCCTTTGCGTGATCTTTTTCGCAATCGTAGAAGCCGATCTCATAGGCAAAAGCGAAAAAGGCAATGTAGTCGGGATTGGAAGGCTCCTTCTCATAAGCCGCCCTGAAGGTACGAACAGCGACATGCGTAAACAGAGCCATCATTATTTCCGGAATCAGTTCTTCTCCATGTTCTGCTCTGTTGATAAAAGACAGCGCCAGACCACAATCTCCCTTATGCAGGCTGTACATAATATAACAAGCCGTTTTTTCTTCCTCGGTAAAATTGGATTCTGCCTTGATGATCTTCTTTTTCAGATGCGGTGAAAGATAGTCGCAGTCTAAAAGCTGCAGGGCATCCCAAAAAGTCATTTTGTTAAACAGTCCCATAGTAAAGCTCCTCCCATTATATTTGCGCCGCTTTCACTTCGGAAAAGTCGTGCGCTCCAAGTTTTTCTTTCTCAATATAAAAGCACAGCCAACCGTCATCTTTAAAGCGGATTTCCGCATCCTCCGTTTCAAGCGAGCCGATACGCAAAAGCGGCAGACGATTGTTTATAAAATCACAGCTTTGCGTCATATCTCCAAGCAGAAGATGAGCTGATTTATCATCCGCATCCGATGCTTCAAAATCTATTTTCTGTTCCGAAAAAGCCAGACTGTTGCCGTCCTCATCTGTCAGTATCATTTCATGCAGGGCGGACAATTCGCCGTTGTACCAAAGAACCCGTGCCGATTTTTCATCCGGTACTTCGGGCATTGTATCAAGATCGTAAAAGAAATAAAGGATTCCCGTTTTCGGAAGCAGTCCGCTTTCATCAAAGCCTTCTGCCTCGGCACAGTCAATCTGACACATAAAGGTCAAGTCGTACTTTTCGCCGTTTTCCTCGATATACGGCCATTCAAAGCCGTTCCATACATCGGGATTGCCAAACAGCTTACTTGAATCTGCAGGAAGCTTATCCGTTGGTTTTGATATTTTCAGCTTAATACCTTTCACGTCGCCACCTCACTGTATCTTATTTCACCCATACGGCCTGCCATTCATCCACGCCCGTAAACCACGGGCCGTCGTATGACGCCTGAGACTTCCTTATGTCAAAAAGAAAGTTGATCCCTTCGTGCAGGGTGTAGTCGTTTCCGTTAAAGGTTATGCTTATGTTGTTCTGACCGACACTGTTTATTTTCAGAATGTACCTGCGCTTCGGAATATAGGGTGAAAAATCGACTGTGTATTCTCCGACTTCGGCAGGGAAAGAGATATCATATCTGTGCATATCGGACGGGCAGTCCTCGCTGATATTTCCCTCAAGCCGCATTGTCAGCGTGTCTTTTTCAAGCCCTTCATAAAGATCCACTTTATCAAAAATTTCGTTGTATTTCAGACGTTTCATACATTCCCTCAGCTTTCTGCCTGAATCAAGGCGTCATCGTCAAAAGAATAATCCTTTATCCAATCAAGTGCCGGAGCATATCCGGTCTCAGCCGCTGCGGAGATCCATTCGGCGGCTTTCGTTAAGTCTTTCTCAGTCATATTTCCTGTTTCAAAGCAAATACCAAGTCGGTACATATCGCAGGGCTTTCCCATTTTCGCCGCTTTGATCAGCTTTCTTAATTTCTTTGGTTTTCCCATAGCAATGCCGCCTCCTGTTCTGAAATCCATTTTAAACTATTCCGTCTGTAATTTGGTCGCCGCAGCGGCGACATTTTTTGAAACTCAGTGATAGTTACACTTCTACAAGTATCATTATACATTATTAAAGTCCAATCTGCAAGCGTATTGCAAGATAAACTGCTTGTATATTTATTTCTAAATAGAGTGCATAATAATATGCGGAGAGGTGAGATTTATCATGCTTGAACTTGAAAAGGGTTTTGAATCCGTCAATAAAACATTTCGTATTCCTGTAAATATTGTAGAGCAGCTTGACCGCCTTGCCGGCGAGTACAACACTTCCATGAATAAAATCGTTGTGCAATGCCTTCAATATGCGCTCGATAACCTGAACACATCGGATGATAAATCCGCGGACTCAAAATGATACTCGGCTGCCGTTTTCCGACGGCGGCTTTTTCTTTTTCAAAACGGTTCAAAACCGAAATGAAAAAGCGCCTCGTTAATGTCAAAGAAATTAAATATTTTCTTTTCAATGCAAAAGGCAATCACAAGATCAAAATCGTCGGCACGGGATAAACTGTATCCGGCAGAGGAAAGAAGTTTATCTGCATCCTCTCTTGATAATTCCAATGCAAGACACAAAGCGATTACCGTTCTCTTGGCAGGTATATATTTTTTGTTCGACCGTATCTTGGAAAACAACCGCCGGTCAATCATGGCTTTTTTATAGATATCGCTGTCTTTCTGTCCGGTACGGTCAATAAAGGCAAACATCTGCTCCGCGAAAGTATTCTCCCTGTGTTGCTGTAAATACTGTTCTGCGTCATCGGTATCGATATCCATCATCTTGCAGAAGGGTATTTCTATCCTCCAAAAGGATGAACCGGTAAGGAGGCCGCCGTTTCGGATAAATTGCTCACATTCCAGCAAAAGCTGTTCTGTCATCAGGAGTTCACCTCCGATTTTGAAGCCGGAATAAAATCGCAGATATCACCGATATTGCACTCCAGATATTCGCATATCCGTTTCAGAACAGTCATAGAAACCTCTTCGTCGCGGCGAAGTTTTGTCATCGTGTTCGGAGAAATCTCCACAGCCCTGCGCAGATCAGCCTTGCTCATTTTTTTATCGACAAGCAGCTTCCAAAGCTTGTTGTAACTGACCGTTAAAGACATTTTTCAGCACCTCGCAAGTAGTATTTATTTTATTATACTACATTCACATCGCAAACACAAGAAAGTTTATCTACATTTTGTTATTGTTTCGCAAAATATTGCGATTTTCTGTCATACCATAAACAAAACACAAACAGCCCTGATGAGTTTCAGATTGTTGTCTGTCTCATCGGGGCTGTTTCATTTTATGCGGTTACAAAGATACAACCATATATCTCGGTATGTGCTTTCACCGTCCTCGTCGGCGTATTTACGGTAAAAATAGGTATAGTGTGTGCTGTCAATTCCGGCACGGATAATTTCTTTGGTGTCCTTGACGCTTTTCCCGATTTCGGCGGCGATTATGGTTATCGTTTCATCGTCAAATTTATACTCATACTTTGCATACAGCGCCATTGCCTTTCTGAGCGTTCGGTATTCGTCCACGCTCTGTACGGAATAACCTTGTCGCATGATGCTGATGTATTTGTCAATCTCGTTTTTGACATAGTGCTCTTTAAAGATGAGAAACGGCACTCCGGTGGAAATATCGTATTTCTGCAATGCCTTGTAGATACCGAAAACATATGCTTGCTTCAAATCGGCAAAATGCTTTTGCATAGCGTTTGGACCATAGTCAATAAAGTAGACAAGTAAAAGAGCAAATTTTACAAAAAATTTA